>Ga0194135_10001457_pt1 | contig 14182 bp, 14 predicted proteins | sample LitLau_LLRF_2013_FD_134024 | JGI IMG/M metagenome (GOLD analysis project Ga0194135, IMG submission 134024) | Freshwater sediment microbial communities in response to fracking from North America - Little Laurel Run_MetaG_LLRF_2013 (version 2) | ecosystem: Environmental > Aquatic > Freshwater >...
AACCACAACCTCTACCACCACTCCTCCTCCCCCACTGACCCCCTTCTCCCCCGCGAGAGCACCGTTTGACCTCACACCACCATCCTTTCACCTTCCAATCTCTCACAGTGTACAGTTGTGTGTGTTTTTACTGCACGCCTTCGTTTATGAATTGTTTCTCTCATATTTCTTTAGTTAATTGTGCATTCGTCGATTAATTCATTGCCACTTTAACATATATAAATGGTACTTGTGTGAATGCAACAAGAGTTATGCGTTACGCTTCCTCCTTTGTTCCGGTGTAATAAAAACGCATTTATTTGAGTTCGAAATTTTTCATTCGTTTTATATTGTCGTTTTTAGTTTGCATTCTGTTTCTGTATAGAAAACTCACAACACATCTGCATTTTTTAATCAATTGATAATCTTCCACTTGCTCAGCATTCATTTATTCATTCTCCTCCGTTGCATTTGTTCTTTGAAAGGGCTCACTTTCTCTCGCTGTCTATCTATACTCTCCTGTAAAATTATTAAAACTTTCTTTTTCAGCAAGTGCATCATACAGAAGCGTTCCAAATAGAATTGATAGTGTTTTTGATTACATATATGCGTATTTTTTATACCAGCTATTATTGACAGCACACATTTATATCTTCTCCATTTGTTTATGCACAATTGTGTCTTAACTTTCCCCTCACAGTCTCGGTTTATGTTATGACATTTTTAACCTCACCTATGTTTCTTCGTGTGATTCATCTTAAAGCTTTGAACGAATATTTTTATGCACGGTGCCTTTTAAGAGTTTCGAACTTATTAGCTTCTTTTATCTCCTTTTTCACGTGGAGCACTTTTGAGTTCATCATCATCATGCTCATACTTCATAATAAATTAAGGGGAAGGGGTGAATCTGAGATGTTTGATGTGGTTGTTGTGTAGCAGTCCGGAGAAGACTCTTCATTTGTCCGTCTGCGGCCTGAAACAACTCATGCTGTCTATTCCAATGGAAGTAACTTGAGATTCTGATTCCTCATAGCCTAAGAAATTTACTTAGCGATCAAGACTCTGACTGACTGGGAATAAGGAAGGGTGAGGAGACCTCTCTTAAGGAAGAAGATGTTGCTACAATAATTATTGTCTAGAGTTGGATAATTCTCAATTTCGTTTACTTAACGGTGAAGATGAAGAAACGGTGCAAAATATTTTTATAGAGATTAAGCGTCGTCGTACAAACTTTAAAAATATTCAACTTTTTAATTCAACACGGTGCACAAACATTGAGAGAAAATGTTAATATTATTATTATTATTATTATTATTATAACTGTCTCTGGGAAGAGTTTAAAGAGTATAAACATAATTTTAGCTTATAGTAAACGTGAGAATAATACCCAAGAATTCATGAGAAAACTAACTAAAAACGAAATGTATAAATATGAAAAAACTTATTAAGCTAGTCTTTCATGAATTATGTTACAATGATATATATGACAGGGCCCGTGATACATTTAAGATTTACTAAATATTGTGTAAAAATAAGCTTTAGAAATGTGAAAGCAACAAATAAGTTTTGTTGGAATTTCAAAACCCACCGTTGTACAGTTTTGTATGTCTAACCAGTTTTTGATAATATGATAATCATTAAACGTAAAACACATAGTCTCTTAGTCTAATTGTTTTATTTGAAACTGCTGAAATTTCAAAAGAATTGTTGCAGGTCACTAAAGTAAAATATATATATGTATATAATGTTTGATTTGTTTCATTTACGGGAAACGAGGTTTCGTGCATTGGAATTTTTTGAAGTAAAGGTTGATAAACAAGAAGTCGAGTAACGAAATAATAGAACAGAGATGTTGGAATTTATTTTATGTTTACAAACGGACTATATATATATATGATAATGTGTAACAATTCATAACTACCGAGAGAATGCGTTGAGTGTGTAGTGATAGAGAAGTAACCGTACCTTGACAGTTTATATAAACTAGATCGAAAAGTAAACCAAAAGTTATTGATGGGATTTTGTATTACTGATTGTGTGTGTGCGTTGGTCTAAAAGTAGCTTTTGGTAGGATATTAATGATGATTGAATAAGCTGATCGTGTGTTTCGGTGTCGTTAGAATAGTTAGAATTAGAAGAAAGCTCGGTATGCTCATTTCTACTTGGCCGAGTTTGTACATTGATGTATAATTAAGTGTAAAGGTATATATGGATGTATAGAAGCTGTAAACATGCACTAAATTACTGTGCAGGGTAAGAAAAATTGTTATAAATTATGAAGAGGTTGTATAAAAGAGGATGTTTAAGTTTCAAATTTGATCCGGTTGATAATTTAATTAGAATGTTTCACAACATTTCCATTAATAAGTGTTGGTGTTGTGTGTGTTCAAATCATTGTCGTCAAAATTTATGTAAAAATTTGGTAGTATAATGCATTATTCTATGAAATCCCCCAAAAACTCTTCGGTACAAAATGTGTTCGGGAATGTTTTTTGTGTGGATGGGATTCAAAATAAAAGCAGAATGAGGTACTTGTACAGTAATTAGGAAAAATGTTTAACTTACACAAGAGAATAGATGAAGAAGAAGGTGAGGAGAAAGTCAAAGCTTATTTGTAAATGTTTGTTTCATGCGAAATTTTTATACAATTGTAATCATTTTTACAACCGTCGTAAGTTATGAAAATAGAGAGTGGATGAATTTCTGGGAGTATTTTAATGTGTAAAAATACATCAATCATTCAATAGTTATAAAAGGGTTAAAAAAATACACGAATAATAAGCTTTTGAGTTGGGTACTGGTTTTCCGATTTATATATGAAATAATTGAATGTACAGAAATTATGACATGTAACCAGATTCATGTTACTCGTTGTCAGTTACTATACGTTTAAAGAAATAAATGTTTGGTTCCACATTCCTACACATTCAATTGTAATAGAGTTGCGTCATGTCTGTAGATTTGTCAAGTGATGAATTATACAGCTACCACCACCATCCCTTTGGGGTCTTCCCAGTGTCTGCATTGTTTAGGTCATCTGGAGCTGGAGCGTTCGATGAGATTGATATCAGGTCTTCCTGTGATTCAGTTTCAAGTTCTCGAGGAGGATGAATAACATACACCTGAATATCTTTAACATCTTCGTCTGCATTAGGAGCAGGAAACACTTTCCGCTGTTTTCTCATTTCTCTTACTGTAAGCACAGCTTTGACGAGCAAAGCGAAAGTGTACAGGAAACAGAAAACCTGAATGTAGATAAATACACTTCAATTACTTTTCCCCAACTAGGCCACCTGAATGAAATGCTACTAGTTGCCAGTATTTGCTAGTACTCACAATGGATACAACTTTTAAAGTAAAATTGGACTGATCTCTGTGAGGTCTCATCAGATCAGACTTGTAATGTTTAAACATCAATTTTCTAATTTCATCCTTAGAAATTTTGGGACTGCCATCTGAATCTGAAATGTCATCAAACGTATCTCCCACCCCGTTCAGTTCATTCAAATATAACTTCCAACGTTCCTTGCTGCTTCCAAGTCTCTGTACATCCTCCTCAATGTGGTTCGCCTTCATAAGGTCAGGGATTACAGCTGCCAGAAGCATAAAAATAGACGCCACAAATGTCGAAATACAATGGATGATGCTGATAATCAAGTCCCGATTGTGGTATAAAAAACTTGGGGCTGGATCTGGTTCACCAATCCGCATTCCAAAATCCATTAAAGACCAGAGAAACACTGGGATAATCAAAAGAGTCATTCCAGAGGAGAAGTAGAACTCTGCTTTCCATGCAATATTCGATACTTCGACATTTCTCCCGTGGTAGTCCTTCAAATCTTCGTGTTTTTTGTACATGTCAAAAATTGGAGCTACTCTCTTTCCACTTGACTCTTTCATTTTTCTTCGATAAATAGCGTACGAGTGACAGTCAAACGCAGCAATGCACCCTATCGTAACCACCAATGCTCCTAGCACCTTCGTTTTAGACAAAACCCCGTCTCATTTTGTTGTAAGTGACCTTTACATAACTATTATAGTATCTGATAAATTATGCTTACAATTATTACTAGGTGAGCAATACCCATCACTGAAATTAGCTTCATCTTTCTCGTTGTCCCCTTTGTCTAACGGTTAGGTGACAAAGTCGCAGCAGCTAATCAAAGAAGAAGCTAAGAAGACGAATCCAGGCTACCAATAGTAGTTTCGGATGCTTTCCTCTCATGGTGTCCATTAATGTATCATAGTGACAGTGAGCTGTGGCAATTAATTGTATGTGTTTAGGCTTCCTCCTTCACTGTGCTTACTGTGCTATATACGTACTCGCTAATCAGTATTTTTCTATCTCCCTGCTAATAAAAGTCTCACTGAACAATTCTCCTTTCATCCCATCCGACACAGCAACTTTGGAGTACAAGTTTCAAAGGATTATCTCATCGAATGTGAGGCCCAGGTAAACGCAGTCAATAACACAAGAGCCGCACCCCTCCACATTGCTGTACCCCTACCTAACTTCAATCCGCAGGTGAATAACATTCTAACTGATCATGCCATTGATTTCAAAGAGCTATTTCAACATCCTGAAATACATGCTTAATTTCAGATTGTCAAGTTGCTATTAAAAATTGGGGCACATGTAGACCACCTAGGCAATCCTATGCTTACTCTCCAAAGATTGCCCACTGTTGAATTCTCAACTCAAGATCACGTTTAAATGCATCACTGCAAGGGCTGTGTGTGTCTTTAATGTGTCTTACAATTCAGGGGATTTGCTAAGAGATGTGGAAACCTTCATCGAACTTCATCGGCCAATTCGGCCACGCATCGATGAGTTCCGAGCTGCAAGTCCAAGACTGCCTCTCAGCCACCATCGTATCTAGCTGCATGCATTAAAAAAGTCTTGGATTTAAACACTACGTATTGTCAAACATCTATAGTACATATTTTACCCAACTCTAAACTCAATACATGACTCAATTTTAGCTGACAAGAAATGTACCATTCAATTACGATAAGAACGATAAGATAACGAAAATCAATTATAACTTACTGCCACAAATCAAGCTCCAGACACTTACTATTTTAATTTGTCGTGAAATTTCACTTACGGAGAAATCCCACAAAGTACCAAAATCGAAATGAGTTTCAAACTCTACTATTTCGACGCAAGAGGACTTGCTGAGCCGATTAGGATTATATTAGCGTATGCAGGAGTCAAATACGAAGACATTCGAGCTCCACTTGAATCCATACCTGGTGCCATCCCAAAAGAAATTAAAGACAGTATGTAACAATGCGATTTTTGTTCTTGTTGCATTTGTACAGAAACCTTAAAAAATATGTATATTATAACAATTTGAACTTTAACACATGAAACTTTACAGAATGCACTTGGGGACAAGTACCAATGCTGGAAGTGGATGGAAAGAGGCTCTGTCAATCTTTAGCCATCACCAGATACGTTGCGAAAAAGTTCGATCTCGTTGGAGTGGATGACTTCGAAGCCGCCCAATGTGATGAATATGTGGACACTGTTCGAGAGCTTATGATGGGTTAGCTATACCTTTGTTAATCATTTGACATTCCCTGTATGCAATGCACTAAAAGTGAAACATTATAAGTAACCACTGCTGCTTTTGTCTCCCAATCATTAGCATGGGGGCCATTGTACAAGGAAACAAGCGAGGAGAAGATCGAGCAGTTGAAAGCGGAAATAAAAAAGTCGGTCCGTGAGAAGTTTCTTAACAAGTTCGAAAAAATAATGAGAGAAAACGGCACGGGAAAACTTGTCGGGAAGAAATTGACATGGGCCGACATTTATATCGTCCATGCCTTAGACAACATCCACAAGGTTTTCGGAGTTTATCTTATTGAAGAGTATCCAGCCCTAAAACAACTTTACGATGAGCTCTTGGAAATTCCCTCTATTCTGAAGTGGATGGAAACCAGACCAAACACAAAATTGTAAAGAGCATTTAAAAAAAAATATTGACAGCTCAATAAACCTGTAGCCTGTAAAGGCTGTAAATAGCTCTAAAAGAAAGATTGTGCGTGGTATTCAATGATAATACTGTATTTCACGTTTAAAAGCTCATTGAAAGTGTCCTTATGGAAAATTACCCGAACCTTGGCTGTGCTTAGCATATACTTATCTGTTTAAAATATACTGATAATAGCGAATAAAGCATTAGACATCGATTTCAAATCATCTGTGACTCTGTAAGTATGAGTACTTTGGCAAGTACTACCACTTGCAGTCTTGGCGTTGAGATTCCTTTGTTGAGGAAGCTGCCTCTCTCTGGCGGAGTGAAATGCGGACGGGGTGACTGGGACACGAAGGCGCGTACTTCAAACTCTCCTCTCACGTTCCTCGTCCGTGCATTATTGGCGAGCTGTCTCTCCGTCTCTGTCGGTCTTTTGCTCCTGACACTCGTCCGGTTCGCAGACTCCTCTCGAAGCAATAGTTATCATCGTCGTTCATTTCGACTTGGTCGACCGCCTTCTCTTTCGACATGGATAAATCTGGTGTAAGTTATTAGTATATATACTTCTTTAGAGCATAGTTATTGGTTTTTGTTCAGATGTTACAATTGATTGCTTGATAAGAGCGTTTGAAATCTGTCTCATCTACACGAAGTAGGATATGATGAAAGAACAACCATCTGTTGCATTACATAAGTTATTAATTTGTGTGTGATGTGATCCTTGTAGGTATTATACACTTTCGGTGGGAACTGGCGTGCCGTTAAAGTTCTGGCAAGTGCTGCCTACTCTGGAAGTAACGTCAATTTGGATTCGAAGTTTGTTTTCGGGGAGACAAACAGAACTGAGGCATTCAGAACCAAGTTTCCTCTTGGAAAGGTACAATAAGTTCTTGTGTCAGTTAACATTGATTATAGAGTGAGTATATGGCGAGACATACATTTCTGGTGTTCTTGATTACAGGTGCCAGCTTTCGAATCTAAAGATGGGAAGACTTTGTTGAGTGAAAGTGATGCCATTGCTTGGTTCGTTGGAGACGAAGGTCTTCGTGGGGGATCTAAAGATGCGGATAAAGCTGCCGTTTTACAATGGATCAGCTTTGCTGCCAGCGAACTTCTTCCAGGAGTGTGTGGGTGGTTGTTTCCCTCTCTCTCCATCATGCCCTTCAATAAGGAAGTAAGTGCATGTGATTTTTATCATTTTATTTATCATTAAAATGTTAGTAATCTTTTACTTAATTAATGAATCAATGTATATGAAATCTAGGCAGTGTCTCGTGCTCGAGCGGAAGCTGAACGAGCCCTGAGTGCCCTTGAGGAAGCGCTTCGAGTTCGAACTTTTCTCGTTGGAGAGTCTGTGACACTAGCTGACATTTCTGTATTTGCTACGCTCATCGATATGTTCAAGTTTCTTCTCGACGCTGAGGTAAGTGTTGAATCAGATCTATCTATTTATCCCGAAGTGTTAACTTGGTTAAAGTTCATTTATTTATATTATCATAACTGTATTCATTTTAGTTGCGAGGAACATACGTGAATGTTTCCCGATGGTTCGACACGATTCTCAACCAGCCGAAGATCACTGAGGCGCTTAAGAGGGCAACTTTGGAATTCGCATACTGCGTTACCCCTGTCAAGTTCGATCCAGCCAAGTTGAAGGAAATTCAAGGTACTTATAATTTTACTGATATCGCTTTCTTTTCTGGAGTTGAATCAGTATAAACCTTTATATATTCATTCGTTCAGGTGGAGCAGGAGGAGGGGCCAAGAAGGAGGAGAAGAAAAAGGAAGAGAAGCCTAAGAAGGAAGCAAAGGCAGCCCCAGCACCCAAAGAAGCGGATCCAGCCGAAGAGATGGACGCTGCTGAGGCCGCACTTGCAGAAGAGCCAAAGAGCAAAGATCCTCTGGACCTTCTTCCCAAAGGGTTCGCTGACATTTTTATATTATCTTCGTCTTATGTTGTTGAATATGATGAGTAGCATAGTTCATCTGAATCCTGACGAACAAACCAAATGTTTGCTTTCGCCCCTATCTGACTAAAAACCTTATATTTATCCATATAAATACTCATCATGGGAAGAAGCTTATAAGTTGACTACTCTTTCAGGACATTCAACATGGACGACTTCAAGCGATTCTACTCTAATAATGACGTCGACAAGTCGATTCCTTACTTTTGGGAGAAGTTCGATCCTGAAAACTATTCCATCTGGTTTGGTGAATACAAGTATAATGATGAACTTGCCAAGGTATTTATGTCTTGCAATCTGATCACTGGAATGTACCAGCGACTTGACAAAATGAGGAAGAATGCCTTCGCTTCTGTTTGCCTTTTCGGAGAAGATAACAACTCGACCATCTCTGGTCTGTGGGTTTGGCGAGGACAGGACCTCGCCTTCTCCCTTTCTCCTGACTGGCAGGTTCGTAGAATTCTTTCATATCGAGACTTAATTAATAAATATACCTGTCTAAATAATAATGCGTTATATTTTCAGGTGGATTACGAGACCTATACATGGAAGAAATTAGACGCATCATCGGCTGAGACAAAAAAGATGGTCTCTGACTACTTTTCATGGGAGGGTACTGACTCCGCAGGAAGAAAGTTTAACCAAGGAAAGATCTTCAAGTAAGAAGTCTACAGGGTTGTCTTCCCGTCATTTAGCACTGCTGCGTCGTTTCCCCGTGAAAAATGATTTTTGGTTCTGGAATTTTTTGTGTTTTTGGCATTTGAGATTGAATAAAATGAATTCATTTGATGCTATATACTCATCGTCATTGTCCATGCTGACTTCATGAAAACATGCATCTCTGCTAACTTCTATATGCTGTCTGTCCATATTTCAATTTCAATGTAATTCATTTGCTAATGCGAGGCAGATTTCACGGCAGACGATTAATATGATGGAATGCCCAGTTCATTCCATCATGCCCCGAGCTCGACATTCATGACGTCATATTATGACTCAACTGCTGACAAAAAGAGCTCTAAAAGCACAAACTTCACAATCTCACGTAAGGAAACGTTTGATGAATTCTGCTGCAATCTCCCACAATATTTACAGCAACGGTTCTGGTAGTAGAGAGGCGGCCGGTTCATTGCCATTCGGAAGACTGAGCTATAATTAATCGCACACCATTTTTTGATCACTTTTGATATAACTGAGTCTTGACATAATGTCTTCACGAAGATCCGGAAGGGAAGGAGGAACGACAAAAAGTCATGAAAAGGTAATATGACAATTTCATCAAACTAGTCTCACAATGTCACAATAAAAGACTGCATGCATCGATGTATCGTTACGTTCAACCCTTGGAATTGGTTATTTAGAACTCTGTAATTTCACATTTGAATCTATTTAATATTACTACAGAACGAAGGTCACAATGTTGTCTTGTCTCGCTCTTTGAGTCGAATATTACGCCATGACGCATTGACAGAAGGTCTGAAAGTTCTTCCAGGCGGTTGGGTCGACGTGGATTCAGTTCTCCGTTTAAAACGCCTTTCCAAGTGGACCGTGAATGATGTCCGCAATGTCGTTGCAAGTAATGATAAGCAGCGATTTGCCTTGCGAGAATCACCTGAGGATTCGCGTATCCTCCAGATAAGAGCTAACCAAGGTCACTCATTTCCTGTGGACTTGGAAGCCGAGGAATTATCTTTAAACCACCCAGATACCTTGCCGTCTTCAGTAATTCACGGCACGTACCTGAAAACATGGAAGGAGAGTAGTATCAGAACGAACGGGTTATCAAAGATGGCTCGCAACGAGATTCACTTCTCTCCAGGCATTCCTGAAGAAGACAGTGAAGTTATTAGTGGAATGCGTAAGTCTGCAGATGTTCTTATCTACGTCAACCTTCCTAAAGCTTTAAAAGGTAAGATGCTACTACCTAAGATATCTATTTCTCTGTCTTTGTAAATAAACATACCTGAACTTTATTCAACTCTTATCTTTATTTACAGATGGAATACGATTCTTACGTTCCGCAAACAATGTAATTCTTTCTCCAGGAGACCATGAAGGATACCTGCGTCCTCAGTATTTCGACAAAGTAATTAATCGGAAAACAGGGGAAGTTCTATTTCCATAAGTGGATTTAACCACCTTAAATCGCTTTACAATCCTTCAAACATGACTTGTTTTTACCTCTAATTATGTAACCTCCTAGTCCGAAAAAAGCATATGAATCCGATCAATAAAAATCAAATATTTATCTAATAATTACATGATTAATGATGGATATCTGCATATGCATGCTCATCATATGAACATGTACACACAGACCCGGCAGCAGCAGCATAAGACAAGGAGTTTCTTCATAAGGAGAGTCAAAGCAGGAAGTCCGAGCGGGACATAGAGCGGGCGATCGAATTCATGCGGGAGATTTGAATTGTGCTGAAAAATTGCCGTCAATGCCTTCTCGCTCTCGTTCTCGCTCCTCCGAAATTTTCACTTGGTGCTCGTGTGTTTCTTAAGAAACACGTCTCTCGCTCTCGCTCCGTCTTCTCCGTTTTTTGCTTCCTCCTCCGTCAACTTTTCGTAATTTTTTTCGATAGTTAGTCAGTTTAATTAGTCTGCAACCAAATTCATTGTAATCTTAATCGAACTTCTAGTCAGTAAGATTGCAGACAACCCCCATTATTACAACAATCCCCCCAGCATCAACCACCACCACCACCAGTGACCTTCAATTGCCACGTCTGTAGGTCGTTTCCGCCGCTCCTGCAATGTATTCTGCTCAGAACCAAGTATGATGAAATTGAAATTAACTATTCATTTAGTATATAGTGTTTATGCAACTTTGTTAATTTTTTATGTGGAAATTTTTACTACGCAGTTCTTTCAACAACTGTCGCAGTTGACTTGTGGAGTGGCCGCAACGGTTACAAACAGCAGAGTTCGGCCTTCTGCACCAAGAAGAGTGGGGCACAGACTGAATGCAACGAGTCAGTTGTATTCCCGGAGATATGAAAATCTTCAAAAACGGGAAAGGCTTCAGAAACGGGAAAGTAATAATGTTCCTGTCTCTGGGAGCTCTTCTTCGTCAGTTGCTGACAGTTTTGGGCTAGCAGCTCAGGCTAAGCTGGCTCTGGGTCCTATTTTAGCGTCTCAACTTTCGAAGGTAATTAGTGCTGCTGAAGGTTTAGTACCAAAGGGAAAGGAACAAGAGTTACAATGCGTGGTGTCGGACTTTGCACATAAAATCATCGAAGGAGCTGCTGCTACTTTCAAGAAGTCCAGCAATGTTAGTCCGGAGATTTTAGATCGTGTTTGGAAAGATGTTTTACAGGTATAGACAATAAGGCATTTTTGGCATGTAGGTCATTAAAGACGAGTAGTATTAAAAATCGAATTCCATGCATTTTGTAGGCGGTCAGGCTTCCCGCGAGTGCTGCCGGATGGTCTGAAAATTGCATTAGGTCGTGGAAGGAAAGCCTGAGCAGAAAATTTAGCACTCAAGACACGCTTAGTGAAGAAAAGTTTTCTGAGCTCGATCCGACATCTTTCTCTAGCCAATCCACTTTGATTTCAGGGAATAGAAGTCTTGGTATTTTCAGATCTTCAGGGTCGTTCGCTGTCGACCGACAAAGTGCGCCTTCAGTAGACTTCGACTACTACTTTAGTCGACCTCCTGGAATGGTAATATCCTTAAGAGGGTTTAAGACTCGTCGAGATATAGATGCTGCTAAGGAGCGGAATCCAAGTTTAATCGCTCGAGTAAGAGAAAAGTTTTTCCCTACTAAAACCGAAGCGGCTTCTCCAACTGCCGCCGCTAGCTCAGATAAACTCAAAGGTATAAGACTACAAAACTGGTTTATTTGCATAAAATTGTACAAATTGTTGCTCATCTTTTAGCTATAATTGGAGATTTGCCCCCAAACGAAGCCGATAAAATGAAGATAGCATTTGCCGAAGGGTATATGTCTGGGAATACTGGATCTGGAGCTGCTACTGAAAAAGGGCGGACTTACAGATGGCTCCGAACCCTGCAGCAAGTTTTGGCTATTGCTGTGTTTACAGCTATTCTCGCTTCACTAATGGGTAAAGTAGTAAAAGCACAAAACTTAAAGGTATTTATTCTAATACATGATTTTGCCTCGTTTGTAGGGAGCTTTGGAGGGGGAATGTTTCGTGTTAGTGTAGGAAATGGCAACGAAGTACAGCCTGAAGACATCAATGTGACTTTCTCTGATGTGAAAGGAGTCGATGAGGCGAAGTCGGAGTTGCAAGATATTGTAGAGTTTTTGAAAAATCCAAGTCGCTTTGTGTCCCTCGGAGGAAAACTACCAAAAGGAGTTTTGCTTGTTGGACCTCCTGGTAAAGCTAGTATTTGATTGCTCTACGATATTACTCGACAGTTTTTGATTCCTGACTTAAATCATTGAATTCGGTAGGAACGGGAAAAACTTTATTGGCACGAGCTGTAGCTGGGGAAGCCGGTGTTCCCTTTTTCCACGCAGCTGGTCCTGAATTTGATGAAATTTTGGTTGGACAAGGAGCGCGACGCGTTCGAGACTTATTTAGTGCGTTTATATTTGTCATTTTTTGACGGTACTTTTTTATGTTTGCTACTAACTACAACATAAATTTATTATAAATTCGCAGAAGCAGCAAAGCTTAAGGCACCTTGTGTTGTTTTTATTGATGAAATCGACTCTGTGGGAGCGAAGCGTACTAACTCGGTTCTCCATCCTTACGCCAATCAAACCATCAATCAACTGTTGTCAGAAATGGACGGGTAAGTAAATTACAATTTGCATGGGGTCATTTGTGAGAGCCAAAATTCCTGAGTATTTAAACTAGATAAACATCAATTTAGGTTTCGCCAAAATGAGGGTGTAATTGTTTTGGGCGCTACCAATCGTCGCGAGGATTTAGATAAAGCATTGCTTCGTCCAGGTCGTTTTGATGTTGAGGTACCAGTACCGGCCCCGGAGTACCAAGGCCGTAAAGAAATTTTAGAGTACTATTTGAGTAGAGTGAAAACCGGAAATGACGTTGACGTCGATATCTTGGCGCGAGGAACGACTGGCTTTACTGGGGCGGACCTGGAAAATATGGTTAACCAAGCTGCGTTAAAGGCGGCGATTGATGGCGCTGATAGTGTCGGAAAAAAGCACTTAGATTTTGCCCGCGATAAAGTTATCATGGGTACATGCAGCATACCATTGTTATTATTATTATTCTAATTAGCTTAAAGTAACAAAGTAAGTAACGCATTATCTTGTTTTTCTCGAAAAGGTCCCCAAAGAAAAAGTCGGATTCCGGATGAGGAAGTAAACAAAATAACTGCATACCACGAAGCTGGTCACGCGTTAGCGTCATTTTACACTAAAGATGCGAATCCCATTCATAAAGTGACTATAATACCTCGAGGGTCTTCTTTGGGCCATACAGCTTATATTCCAGACAAGGAACAGTACCATGTCACCAAGTCGCAGTTGATGGCGCTTATGGATACAATGATGGGTGGTCGTGCCGCCGAAGAATTGATTTTTGGGCTTGATAAAGTAACTTCAGGGGCATCGTCCGACTTGAAGGTAGCAAAATAATTAATGAAGCCATATGTTGAAGTTTTTCCCAATTTAATAGCCAAATTTGGTTTGCAGCAAGCGACAGCGATTGCAACTCATATGGTGAAAGAGTGGGGTATGTCTGAGAAAGTTGGATTGCGAACAATAGAAGATCAGTCAAAGTCATTGGTTGCTGTCAATGACTTGGGGCCCCAGACAAATGAGCTGATCGACGCGGAGATCAATCGACTACTTAACCAGTCTTACGAGAGGGCGAAGGCTATTCTTAAAAGTCATGCTAAAGAGCATAAGGCGCTTGCTGAAGCTCTTATGATGTACGAAACATTAGACGCCGAAGACGTAAAAGCGATTTTGGATGGTAAACCTCCCCAGATACCACCCAAAAACCCGCCAAAAGTTTTACCCTCTCCGCAAACAACTAACAAATCTGGAGGGGGACATGGTCAAACTCCTCCGGGTAAAAAGACGTTACAGCCGTGCTAGTCTATTTTTTCTAGAATCTGTAGATTTCTATGTGTATGCATGTTCTAATCTATAATGTAATTTCGTAGCTAGAAGAACTGTAAGTGGAGGTTGTTTCAGATTGTAACTCGAAGAAAGAAGATATATGAGTAAAATCATAAATATTATGGTTATAGCCAAGCAAGCGTGAGGAATAATTTGTAAGAATACAGAATAAATA
>Ga0194135_10001458_pt1 | contig 14180 bp, 13 predicted proteins | sample LitLau_LLRF_2013_FD_134024 | JGI IMG/M metagenome (GOLD analysis project Ga0194135, IMG submission 134024) | Freshwater sediment microbial communities in response to fracking from North America - Little Laurel Run_MetaG_LLRF_2013 (version 2) | ecosystem: Environmental > Aquatic > Freshwater >...
AAGTCGAACGAACAATATAAAATATACGTTTCAATTTCTCGTGAAGTTCATTCATATTGTAAAGGCACACAGAGGCTTATGGCTTCTAGTATTGAAATGCTGAGGTGAGCTTCTGAGAAAAATGTAATTGAATGAATTATGCATAGTGTTTTTTGTATGCGTAAGGAAAAAAATGCAAAATGATTCCTAATGTAGAGGAAAGAATTGCGTTTCTGATGTTGACACAAAATGACATCTTTGTTAGACTGCGGGTGAAAGTGATGAGAAAGTATGTAAAACGTGAGATGGTTCTTATTTGTGTGACAAAGAGGGATAATAACAATAATGCTCGGGTGATTACCTGAGAGCCTGCAGGACAGAGGCTTTAAATCGCTGTGTTCTGCAAGGACTGATGGAGGTTGTGGAGGAACAAAAGGTCGAGTTGGATGACGAAGATGAAGTAGATGTGGTTGGGGAGATAAGAAGCGAAGTGTCGTGTGAACAGGAAGGCTCCCCACACGGAGCGATGGTTGCGGACGAGTCATAATGAGAAATAAACAGCAAGGCTAACTGGGATGAATTTGCGAACCATTGATGCATCAAAAAGAGAATCCTTGGGAAACTCGTAAACTCTTCTCGAACCTCTCCCTTGTGGTCTGAAAGACAAACAGAAAAGGGGAACATTTTATGAGGTAATTGGATCTCAACATGGCAATCCAATCCGAAGCAATTTCCCCAGTCGCTTTCACGGCCACCACCTTTCGTGTCAAATTGGAGAAAGCAAAGGCTAATAAGTCTCTTTCTTGTGTAGCCAACCAAAGCAATCACAATCATTATTACACTTCCGAGCTATATCGATAACAATCATTGTTAAAACTTGTTTTATTCACAGCTTGTTTCTAATAGAACGGTGACCAATATTCGGAACAACCATTTACTTTTTAACCATTTACTTCACCCTATGGGGTCCTCTACCCAGCTAATAAACGTAGCATGTGTTTCTTCGTTTCTTGTACAAATGACAGTGGAACAATTAAAATAGCAAGTCTCACCGAAAGAATGAACACATAGTCGAACTAAAGCTGACAATGTCGCAGCTCTAACCGGGACGCCAGGTAGAATTGGTCGCTCATCTTCAATCAGAATTTCAGAGACAATATCTGCAAGCAAGGTGGCCACCATAGAACTTTGTTGAGACAAAGACTTTGGTGTGTTGGATGCGGATCCAGATCCAGCCGAAGATGACCAAGAGTTGGCATTTTTAGATCCTCCTGTCCTCTTGAATTTGGTTCGTTTGTGATGGGCACTTCCCTTAGCACTGGGCTCATCCATCGTTCCATTTCTTCCTTGGGACTTTCACCATTTAACACAGATGATGGGAAATGTCACATTGGCTTTCCCCTCCAAAATTGCATCCACTGAGTAAACTCACTACAAACCAACGTGTGTGTCATCCACTCACTCTATACATTGAGTCACTACTCACTGTATAAATAGTTCACAAAAGGGTAGAAATATGTACAAAAAGACGAAAGTGGTTTCACCACCACACACTACTGTACTGTAGCTGTAAATATCTCTCTCTTCTCGAGGTTCTTCACTCAGGAAGTGTGATATATGACGGGGCCACTTGAGAGGTGAAAGTTGAGCTTGTCGAGGTTATCGGAAAGCAACTGCCAAACAGGAAGACATTTATTACCAGAGAAAATGTAAATGTCAAAGAGATCTTTCAAATTCTAGCACGGCAACAACACAGCTATACGACACGGTTGCGGTACTTGGAACTGTGAGTGCGAGCAGTACAGTACATGGACACGGAAGAAAGTTTGTGGAGAAGTAGACTAGCTGAGGTTCGAGTTGTGACTGATACGAAGTCGCTTTAGGATGGAATCTTTTCATCGAAACTCTCTCTCTCTCTCTCTGAACGGGGTCTACTACGAAACTTCCAAGCAGTACCATCCAATCAAGCATTTACTTGAGGATACCTGACTTTCTCTACCCGTCATATATGCTCATGCCCACAGATCCATGTCAACTCTAAATCTCTCTCTCAGCACTTTACTTCCTCTGGTTGTTGGAATGAAAAACTGGAGTTCGTTTTTGCCATTATATCCAGAGAGAGAGAGTATTGACAATTGAGTGAGAGACTTTCACTCATGCAAGTGTACAAGTGGTACATACAGATAAACTACTTTCTATGAAGATTATACTTGTATTCATGGGTGATAATAAAGTTGCGCATTTTTCATTAAAAGAACACATATATACGTGTGTGTGTGTGTTCGCGTGAAGTGATTGTAATTTGTATAGAATTGGGTTCATTTGTAAGAGAGAATATATACCAGAGAGAGAGAGAGAGAGTGGTATTGTGTATTGTTCGAGGAGATTTTAGACTTTGAGTGAATGTGCGATTCATTGAATAAGAAAGGGAAGAAGAGAGTGAAAGCCATATTAAGGGACAATATGAAATGGGAATAATTATGTGCAAATTGTCGGAAAGGGCACGTTGCTGCTGCTCTGTATCACTTCGAGGAGAATAAAAGCTGAGGTATCGAAATAAGGCAGGCAGCAGAGGTTTGTTCCATACGAAGCAGGCGTCAGTCGATCGATTACTTCGTTATAAAACATGGATAAGGATAATACAGTAAACTGTGAAGTGTGGAACTGCTCCCACAACTGTATACACTATTACTACTACTTTGTACTACTGCCATTCTCTTATTGTAACATGGAAAAGAGAGAGTTGATTTCTCTGAACAGCTAAAAGATACATATTTGAGGGGTTGGCGTGATCCAGACCTATATACATTGTCTACTACTACTACTACTACTACGCTATACGAGAAAGAGAGAGTAGAAGCAGAAGTAGCTCAAGCGGAATATTAGAAGGCTATTTTTGGACCAAATTTGCCAGCTCGGTCAAAAATAAAGTCAGAAGGATAAAATGACTTATATACGGAGATAATGGTAGTTTGTATGTGTGTGTAGGAACAAATGCGAGAAAGTCATATAGAGGAACGAGATGGAACGGTTGACAGTGGAGAAAAGCTTGCACACACACACTCCTTGCCTGCCCGTATACTATATAGATATATACATATATTTACAAAGGCACACGTACATACGTGTACACGTAACTTTCTCACGTCTCAGCATTTTATAGATTTACTATTTGTTAGCTATATGCCATTTTTGTAATTTTGTGTGAGGAAACGACATCACGGCTCCACAGATTGGAGCCATTCACTTCTAATAACACCCGATTTTCTACTCCTGCTCGTGGTGGTTTTAATAATGTTTGGATAGCTTAGTTAGAGAAAATTGTGTCTCACAGTCTCGTGCACCATTTCCCTAAACGATTATATTATATAAGAAGATTGTACACAGACGTCGTCGTATGGTTTAATGAAGATCATGAACTGTTCTCATTCTCTCAAGTAATGAATGTCATGTCATAAAATTTGTAATTAGACAGCTTATGTCGATCCATTATGTGTCAATGTAGTAAGATACTTTAGTGGCTTTTCTTGTCGTGTACTCGAGTGTTGTTATACGTAGTAGGTATATATTATAGGTATATAAGAATATAAGAACTGATGATGGAACATGTTGGAATGTAAGTCTAATGTGAGACGGGGGTAAGAAAGTGTCAGGAAAGAAAGTTGAGCTATTAGTTTTGTGGCTTAAGATCTGAAGGGGGCACATTGAAACTGTTTGATTACTTAACCAAAACTTTCTCCAACTTTTACTCGCTGTTCTGAGGAATTCTCGTGTTTACTGTTTACGTACATATTCCTCGAATATTATTCCGTACTACGTAGTAGTAAACTTAAAGTTTTGTTATCAGTTGCATAACTTGTGCATAAAGTTATAAGTTCTTTATACATGAACAACATATTCTTCAGGGTGGAATTGATTTGCGTAAAGGGATTAGAGTTGCACCGATATTATATATTGAGTTGAGGTTCTGGAAAAGAAATGAAAGAAAGGATTACCATTTTTTGACTTTAGATTGATAGGAATGCTTTTCGAGTTCCGTCATGTGTGTTTTTCAACAGAAATATTTTTAGCATTTTACATGGATAGTTACACTGAACTATCTGTATATATGTAGTTTATGACTGCTTTCCTTTCGTACGCCCGACTTGCTTTTAACAATATCCCCATTTACGTAGGTTGTTTGGATGAAATATCAGAAAGCTTCTCGCTTATCCGGTTACTTTTTCTTTGGACAGTCCAACCCAAATTACGTATTTACGTAGTTTCTCCTAGTGAAAGCGTAAATGGTGATGACATACAACCCGAGTGACGTTAGTGGGAGAGATAGACTGATTCAAGACTTTTTGGTTCCTAAATGAGTATATTTAGATACTCATTCTCACAATCTCATGATGTTTGTAACAAAAGTAGATTTATGAGCTAACGTCAATTGACTAAATTATCGTCATCGTATGCACGTGGATGTATTGAGTTACTATTCTCTGAAGGAATAAAAAAAGCCGTGCAAAAGATTTTATGCAATCGAGTTGGTAAAAATAGTATGGTGAATGCATACTCATGTAGACGCGTGGTATCTCATATTCGAACAGCTTAAAATGTTAAGTTAGCTTTCTTGCAATAACAATCACTGTTACTGCAAGTAAGCTAAATTTTGAAATTTCTGCAATTTTTTACTGAAATTTTTATTAGTTATTACAGTATAAAACAAAGAATGAGCTCGAATAACGAAAGTATAAGTTACAATATTGACATCTGTTTACGCAGCGATGTTTTTAACCAGCTACACCTTGCTCGGCCCCACAGTGACTTTGGCTAATATATCTTTGCACTTACGTTTTAGAACACGAATCGATTCGATAAATAGAGCGTCTGGGGGCACAGCTCCAAGCGATTCAATAGAAACTAAAACGTAAAAAAGAGTTATTTCAATTTTTATCAACAAGGCAAATCAATAACTTAAAATCTGTTGGATGTGAGCGAGCATACATATAAAATGGTCCTTTACTCTTCCTAATTGGACGCACTCTGCAAGGTCATCATACCTCAGTACGTTTCGACTACAAGAATCATACCTTGCGTCTTGGACTTGAGCTACTTTTTTCCCTAAATTTCCAAAAGCAACATTAGCAATACATTTGATACCTACGAAGTAATACATACTACTGGGGTACATTGAAAGAAATCTTTCCAACCTTCCTTATCGACAATCTTGATAACACCTGGTGAAAAGCACTTTTGCAACTTCTCTGCTAAGTCTCCCTCAACTTCTTTTGTCAAAACAATGTCTGGCAGTAAACGATAACACGCAGTAGCTGTAATCAAGTAAATATCCAGAGTACAATATTGTAAACATTGAATTCAAGTAATCAAATCACAACCATGTTGTAAAACCATAAACTACGTTAAAAGAACCAAATAAGAACATAATATATCAAAATTGTGCAAACACAATAGAAATAGACAACCTACCAACAGGTGAGAACTTGGCATGATCCTTGCCTATTCCCTTAACCGCATGCAGTCGCATATCCACCTCTTGCCCTGGTCTCAGTTTATTAATTAAAATGTCCTTTTCTGTAGGTCCGACGTCAATTTCCTTGTACAGTTGAGACTGCGTACCAATAGGAATCCAGTTTAAATCGCTCGACTCAACTAATGGTTTAGGCAAAAGAAATGGAAAATAAAATAATAATCACAACAATTTACCTCTTATGAATTCAGTCAATTCAGATTAGATTAAAATTTGAAGAATCTTGTTATACCTCTATGATGTACATACAATAAGTCCGGGTTTGTAGTGTCAACATTTTTGGTTGGATGCCATCCACACCTAACTTTCAATTCAAACTCGAGAGTATCCTGTTCTGTACCTTCCATGTCGCCTAACCCAAAAAAAGTTATTTACTAAAAATGAACAAATAGCATCCAAATATTTACGACTACTTGACGCCTTTAAAAAATTACTAAGGAACTTACCAGGCTGTCTATATTCGAATTTTCGTGGATCTGCCTTCAACGGAATCAATCCTAATCTGTGGGCGAGAACTTCATCCGGAATCACAGATGTATTATTGTACAGAAAGACTTTTTCTATGGCCATTGATGGAACCTGTACAAGAAAATTTCTCAAAAACTACATACCAAAATACACAACAAAATTCCACACCAGACCAGTAGATAACCCACCTCCGAAAGTAGAATTCTCCTAAAAGCATTAGCTAACGAAGGGTCGGCTCCTACCAAGTCAAATTCCATATCCAGTGAGTTCATCTTCACAACATCAATACGTAAGATCTATTATATTTATAAACAAATGTTTAATTTAAGAATCTTTCACAAAATTATTGAAGAATAAAAATCATAAGCTTAACAATAACTTATACTGAGCAATACCTCCTTAAACTTCGCAACACTCCATGAATCCTCATAACCATTGTACACCCCTTGGAAAACGTTACTGCCGACCTGAAATTAAACATAAATTGATTCATTATTGAATCGAACAAAAATAATAATAAATTCCCAGCTTATCAATGAATTTGAAAAATTCTGAAACAAAAATCAGCATCGACTTACGTTAACCACTTCATGTTGCTTCATTATAGCAAGTCTTCTCGATCGCTTGATGTTATCCTCTTCACCCGCCATTGTTCTTATCTGCCGTCTCCAATGTTCCAAATTGGTTCCAAATACTTGTGACACTTTGTGACACCGAAATGGACCCTTATTGACCTTCTCCCGTACCCGTCGTTTGACAAGGACTCACTGTCGGTGAGCTGAGATAGCTGCGAACAACAAATGAAAATTTTCACTGCAACCTCATGGAATTTGAATCCCTGGCAGCAAACGCGCGCCTCTGGGGAAACTGATACGAAACCAAATCTCAGTTAACGCCCATTGGAACTTGGAATTGGTTTTAGAAGAACCCTCGTCGAGGCCGAAGAAACTCCTCTCCTGTCAATTTGTATTGTATCCTGTCTTGATGAAGTAATACTCACCCAGGCTAAATACATTTTGAAACTTCCTTAATTGGAATCGTCGTAACAATTGATATAAACGCTTAACTAGAGTGTGAGAAGGTCCACGACACAAGGTTAATATCATGGTATGTCATAATATAATATAGATTTACTATTGCATAAAATGACGGTTGTATAAAATAATAGAATAAAATTTATGGAACTGGAAAATATTTGTAAATTTCAGATTCGGTTTATTCTCATCCAAAATCGGGCTGGAAAGACACGGCTTGCAAAATGGTACATGAATTTCGACGATATGGAAAAGCAAAAGTTAATTGAAGAAGTTCATGCTGTAGTTACTGTCAGAGATGCTAAACATACCAATTTCGTAGAGGTAAGGGTCAAAAAAGTTTTTGAAAGTGATAGGAATTGAGCATTGAGGTGGGTTCATAGATTCACATTGTACATGATGAATTGGGGTTTTGAAATTTTAGTTCCGGAATTACAAAATAGTGTATCGTCGTTACGCTGGACTCTACTTTTGCATTTGTGTGGATGTGAGTGATAACAATTTGTGTTATCTCGAAGCGATCCATAACTTCGTTGAGGTGTTGAATGAATATTTCCACAATGTGTGTGAACTGGATCTAGTCTTCAATTTTTATAAGGTGAGGAATTGAAATTAGTTGTTTGAATTAAAAAAGAAAAAATGAGTTAATCGGGTGAAACAAATTGTTTCAGGTTTACACTGTAGTGGATGAAATGTTCTTAGCTGGAGAAATCAGGGAAACAAGTCAGACAAAAGTTTTGAAACAGCTTCTTATGTTGAACTCTCTAGAGTAGAGAGATATTTTGGTGGATCTGATGACACTTAATTATGATAAGTTATGTATATTAAGAATATTAGTTGTGCGAGTTACAGGATGATTGAGGTTTAAAAGTTTACATACAGCCAAATATAATAGTTTGTAGTTGTAGGATCATAGTGATAATGAAACGAATGTGAGTTCTGAAATTGTTTTGACAGCTAAGTTAATGGTTCCTTGTAAATTTTGTTGAGTTTAGTTTAATTTTTTTGTATTATTCATCTTTGCGATACACAATATCATGACATTAATACAGTGAAAACAATACTTAAAACTAATAGCAGACAACTATTTCAATAAAAGTAAATCTGGTACTCTAAATGAATCAAGTACATTGTTATGTTGGTTTATTCACAATATGATTTTGTATTTTAATATCATAATCTTTTAAAGTACAAAATTATTAATAAAATATGAGTGCATGATATGCCGAAGAACGTTAGACAAAATACAGCTGGAACATAATGCTTGTTCTGTAAGTAAAATTGTAAATAGTACCTTATATTCCTAAACGAATGATAGAAACACTGTAACTAGATTACCGAGTGTTATCAGCGTTAGAGGCCAACGTAAGGAATTCGTACTGACCAATTCGATTAAAATTGTAATCAATTATTTATCTTGGAACACTTTGATTGCGGAGTATATGTAGCTTTCATTGGTGTTAAATGTCGGTTCTCCGATCTCTGGGGATATCTGCGCATAGGTGTAATAGTGGGGCACTTGTGAGCAGCGGAACTAGGAGTTGGTGTAGTACCCTTCTGACATTTCACGTCAAAAGCTCGAGTAGTCAGAGCCTTTTTTATTTTAGGAGTGACTTTAGGAGTTGTTGCAGTAGATGACCTGGTACCACGTTCAGATCGAGTCCTAGTCATTACTCCATTCAACTTTTCATCAGGCATTATCATCACATCTTCGAATAAGACTTGTTTTTGAATATTAGCAATATTGCTAGATTTCAGTGGAGAGGCAGTATGCTTCAAATTGGGTGTAGTTTTACAAGGGCTCTTGCCTAAGAGTGTGTCGATAGCGTTTTGAACTGTTACGGTTAAGGATTCATCCTCTTCAGCAATTTTTGGAGTTCTACTTGACGGAGTTCGTCGGCTGTTTGACCGCTGTGGAAGTTGTCTTGAAGCAGGGGACGAAATTGGATCACGTGCAATTGACAGCTTGCTGGATATGACTGACGTAGACGCATTCCTCTGAATAGACCGTTTTGAAGTTTGAGCTGCATTTATGGCACTGGAATGATACGCAGCTGCAGTAGTGGCAGACCTTTTTATACTTCTCTCTTTTTTAATATGTTCTAGTAGCTGTTCATGTCTTTGTCGAATGTCGATGGAACTCAAACGACGAGTAGGGGTCGGAGTTTTAGTTTTAGGCTGAACCTCCTTGTTTGATCGAGTTGTAACCTCTGGTGTAGCGGGATTTGAACTGTTGATGTTGGAACGTGAGCTTTCTGATCTATGCAGCGCGGTGTATCGAGGGATCATGGATCTACTTGGAGACTTCGAAATGCCTGGTTTACCAATTTTGTTGAAGAATTCAACAGTAGCGGGTACTTTGCCAGCTCTTAGAGTTTTTAGATAATGAATTGAGTCCCGTTCGCTATTTTTTCTTAATCCTTTCAAGTCTTTTCTCTCAAAGGAGAATTTATGAGCTGCTACCCACTCCTCCTCAGACTTTCTAGTACTGTTACTGTCATCAGTGACATCAATAATTTGTTTCAAATCGTCAGAAGCAATAGAGCTGCTTGCTTTTGATCGTGTCATAATTTCACACACCTCATTGGGAACACATGATGCATCTACTGTAGGTTTCCCTGCATCTTGGACATCTGGGAAAGTATAAGCTCTATCACGTTTGTCCTCTCGTTTTTCTGCTTCTAATTTTTTAACCAATTCTTGAACAGAAGACATTCTTCGCATAGGAGTGGTCGCAAAATTTTCCGTCACTTTACTGTTCAAATCAGATTTAACTTTTATCGAAGCACAGGAACGAGGTGTAGTACTTCTAACTGGGCTCGGCCTAGCCAGGCCAACTCGAGCAGTGTTAGGTCTGCCTCGCCTCAAAGTACAGCGTGTAGTAGGTGACCTTCGAAGGCCTCGGTCACTCTTAATAAAAGCTTCATCTTGAACCTTAGGGCTCCTCATCGAAGAAAACCTTGGAGGGACAACTGGCGTAATACGACTGATTTCATGAGATCTTCTTCTTGCCGATGTCAATATTCGTCTCTGGGAAGGTGAAATTCCTCTGTCTTGAACAGACAATCTACGGTGCAGATTAACAGTCATGGAAGGATTCTTAGTTTCACTAACGATTTTTGTGATTTTAGCTTCTTTCAATGTCTTGATAAACTTAGTTTCGACTTGTTCTACATTTAAAGGGGTCGTGTTTAGTTCTGTAGGAGATTCGGGCAAAGTATGACTTCTAATTCCACATAAGCTTGAAGCAGACTTGCCCTTTAAAGTAGATAGCGTTAGCTGTTCTGCTGTTTTCGTCAGTTTGTCGATTTCCTGTATCATTGGAGTAAGATGAAGCGATTCTGAGTAGTTTGCAGTGCTCACTGAAACATCCATTAGCTCAATATTTGGAGGATGATCCAAAGTGGACTCGTCGGTTGTTATTGTGACAGATGAAGCGACTTTAGAATCCCCTTTTTTGAAATTAAGTGGCTCATATTCAGAATCAGTCAGTGAAATAGAAGAAGCTATAAAAGCTTCATTTTTAACATCCGTCAGTTCGGCTGTAGTTGAGATAGTCACGTAGTCACCATTATCATCATTCGTCGTTCTGTTGGTGGTAATCTGAGTGTGATTGGCAAAATGCGCTCGAATGCGTCCAATGCTTGTGGTTCTCTTTGGGGGAACAGCTGGCTTATCTGCTTGAGGAATTTTGCTTGATGGATTCCTGTGTAATGTAGCTCTTGGTGAGCTTACTAAATTATGAATCGAAATTGTTGACGCAGTCTTTGATCCTTTGGGAAGGAAAGGTTTCTCACTAACTCTAGGTGATTCCTATGAAAAAATATCTATATTACAAATGCCAACTGGGTTAACCTTGGCACTCTTGTACTTATGGTCAAATACCTGTTTCTTTATCTTTTTTCCGAAACGCATTCTTGGCTTTAACCCTTTCGCTGGAGCGGAGAATGCTGTCTTAGTCTCCCCATTTTTATCTCTAGAGTTAATTATATAGTATAATTATGTAACTGCGTAGTTTTGATATAGTTTTGGTATATGCTTTATTTGTCGCAAACCTTTTTCTGAGTAAGCTAGGAGTTACGAAGTTCTTCAATCGATTACCACTTGGAGTTTGTTTCCAGTCACTTCTCATGGGGCTATATCATTTAAAAATCATTAAATCACTTGTCCAAAATGTCCAAATTATTTATATAAGCATAAAGTAAAATTGTAAAATAAAAAGAACTACTAGTCATCACGGCACAAATTAACACTATAATTCATAACAAACAACATTCTTAAAAAATAGCGTGCACAATACGCAAATTACCTCGGATCCAGGCATACTGCAGGAGATGGATAAGCTAAAAGCTCTGCTAGTGTGTTTGGAGTGCTACACAGCTCAGATTTTGTATCATTGTCTTTAAATTGCAAGCCATTTTTGCGAACTCCTTCGAGCAAATTTCGTCTTAAGAATAAACAAAACAAAACAACATTCACAAGAAAATCAAACAAAAAATAATAGAGAGAGATAACAAACAGATACAGAAAAAATAAAACAAAACGAAAGATTAAAAAAATACATCGAAGTGATGCAAGATGTGTGAATTCAATGATTCGGTGAACTGCAAAAAGCAACACGAACTTGGTGCACAAAAGAGTTTGAACTTACTTTTTGTACATCGAAAAAAGATTTTCTTCCGCAGACTTCTTTTTCGAGCTATTTTTAATTACAGGTGTGTGTGTAAAACTGTCTAATCCAGGTGTAGAAGGTACAATCGGAGTTTCGCTTCCTTTTCCACTAGTTACTTTCTTCAAAAATCCCAGCATTCCTTTTGGTATTAATAAGTATGCAATACTAATTAAGTAATTGATTTTACTTCGAGTTAAGAAAAATGGTCAATCAAACAATTCGATAACTTACGATTTAGGGACCCACTTCGTCGTTTCTTACGCTTTCCTGCTCCATCGTTCTCCAACTCATCCTCTGAACTTCTGAGAGATATAAAGGTCTCCAGCCTCCTAACTATCTCACTGTCGACTTTTGCAACAGAGTTGGAGTTCTCAATCAAAAGCTTTTGAGTCACAATAGAACAAAACATTAATAAAATGGCAACACAGGGTGAAATGGATCATATAATCAAATTATGAAGCATACTTCGATTATCTTATTGTGCTGATCTAATGTTTGTCGGTCCGTGTTTTGCTGAGTCTCTTTATTTTTGTCATGTTTTCTTTGATCAATAGGCATGATATTTGGTCCCATCACTATCGCTAAGTTTTCGGCTGTCATTAAATTTTCGTCACAGTAATTGGAAACTTCAGCTAGAAACTCTATCACATACGACAGAATACTAATATTCTGAGCTGGCAGAAGGCACGTACATAACGAAAGACATTCATTCTTCAAAACTTCCGAAGATATTTCGAGGCACCTATTACACATAGTTTTGGTTAAAGTTAGTAAAATATTTCGTACTTATTAACATTACAGAACTTATAAAAGCTTACTTCAAGAACGCATTTTGAACACTATATGGTATCAGTGGAACCTCCAATTCTCTTAAATATTGCTTTAACACATTAGCAACATCATGAACAGTATCAAACGTACTGAAATAATCATCGGTCTCTGGACTTAAGAATCTTTGCTGAAATACACAATAATACAGATTCCAATTTTTAATTTCTTAATGGGACATGGAAAATCGAAATTATGTGATCAATTTCGGATCATACCATAATGCATGCAGCACGGGATGATGATCCGGATTTTCTCAATATTCCTTCATCTTTAATATGTTGCCGAATGAAATCACAAGTCTCCTTGATAATGAACGGAATCTTCATTTTAGTATTACTTGATCCAAGACGCACCTCTGTGAGTCTCTGAAAATGCAAACAAGTGTTCATGTTAACTAAGAGCTATCTTCCCAAAACCTACTTAATTTCGATTTGATCTTAATTCCTTACATGAATTCCATTCGTATGCTCCCTGTTGGTCCTCGGCGACTTGCGTGTCTTAGCCCTAGACGTCCTAGAGTTTATTTCATAAGCCACTCCACAATCATAAAGCTTCTCTGTAAGAATCTGATTGAGAAGATGAGCAGCTCTTTCAGGTCCCCCAAATTCCCGATAAACATCAAAAACATGTTTCTTCCCAACAAAGTACACATCCCTTTCACTATCCACAGAGTCCGGGGTCATCAAGAAAGGGTCAGGCGTTTGTGGAAGCGACATCAATTCATTTTCCGGTGTCACAAGTGGATCTGGTGTCATCACCAGTCCTGTCAAGACTCCACCCCCAAAACTATTTGGAGGACTGCAGTACTCCTGTTCCATGCTTAGTCTTATTCCCGGCCGCAACGATAACGACACAACAGACCCTTCTTCTTGTTCTAACACCCGATCTCGTTGCGGATTCCTGAGAAATGTTCCAAACCACATTATTTGAGACATCACAGCTCCCCAACCATACCAGGCAACAATATAATAACTCCTTCTTCATATCAATCCCACAGCACCAATAATAACAAGCCTCTGTCCATCTCACAAATTAAACCCCTTCTTCCCTAGCCCATAACTACTATGCAATTTTTCGAAACTCCTTTATTATTACTTCTTAAAACTTAAAAATATTACTAAAACAGAAAATATATAAACAATCTACCTACAAACCTCCAACATATTTCCAACAAAATCTCTCTTAATAATATATACATAAAACATAAATCCAAATCCTCTATGATCTTAAAAAATCCCCTCCAGAGTAGACTATAACTACAATATATTATAAACGGACACCTACAAACTTCCTCACCTCATTTTCATATCAAAGCTTCTCTTATCATGCACAATCATTATAGTACACATCCTTATCTTTATCCCAAGTACTTACACACCTGTCGTCACCTTAACTAATACTAATATTTAACTTAACATTAGTCATTAATACTTAAATTTAACTAAATGCAGCCTTACCTCAGAAGAGTCAGACGACGAAGGGAACTTCTTCCGTACTACTTGTTGTTGACTCCTCTCTGGCTTCTTCTGTTCATCTCCGTTGTTGACCGTTGTTCATGTCTCCCAACTGTCAATTCGAAGGAACGGTGGCGGTGCTGCTCTCCCATTGGCTGACACGATTCCTTCTCTTTAGCTCCGCCTCCTCTCCATCCTCGTCAGTCTCACTC
>Ga0194135_10001459_pt1 | contig 14178 bp, 18 predicted proteins | sample LitLau_LLRF_2013_FD_134024 | JGI IMG/M metagenome (GOLD analysis project Ga0194135, IMG submission 134024) | Freshwater sediment microbial communities in response to fracking from North America - Little Laurel Run_MetaG_LLRF_2013 (version 2) | ecosystem: Environmental > Aquatic > Freshwater >...
CTTTGGCTTTCTTCTGCTCTTCTTCCACGGTTTGCTGAACTTTCTGACGCCCGTGCTGAAATGAAAGGTTAAATCATGAAAATTGAGTTAGAAATAGATTAAAACCAAACGCACTATTTTAGATTCTGCTTACCATTTTCCTTTTAGTAATCTCTGGAATGGAAATCAATCAATACAAAAGAAGACGCGAGCGATGTTGTTAATTGGACGGATCGATGCTTTTAAAAATGTATGTAATTGCTGACGTGTGCCGTGTTGGGCTCTTCTGTGCATGAGACGCCTGCAAGTAAACTGGCAAACTCAACTGGCACTTCGACACCTCACCTGCTTCATTGTTGTGATTTTTATGCAATCAATTTTACTCTGAGATGGTGAGTCACCTTCGCCAGAGTTCAAAATATTGGCCCACGTGTCAGAGAATTTTCACTTTCAATATTGCATGGCGCTGCGCTGTCTGACTTCTGCATCATTCACTTCACGTTCAATTTCGTTTTCATTTGTCATTCTCATATTCTCATTTGAAAATCAGTGTTGACCTCGGAGCGACGAGCGACCCCAGCCCCAACATGTCCGACGACTTTGACTTTGATGACGTGCCGGCGGAAACTCCATTGAGCCCAGAAGAAGCCATCATTCGGCGACACCGTCGAGAGAAGAAAAATTTGCAGGGTGAGGATGAGGAATCTAACGTTGTTCTGATGTGGACGTTACCAATACTTAATTTAATTCATTTGATTTATATTACAGGAAAGATACTCTCCATGAAGAAGTGTGTAAATAAGAATGACAAGAAGAAGAAAAAGGAACTCGAAGTTGAGATTGTTCGCCTGGAAGCAGAATTGGAAGCAAGACAGACATTGGAACTGGATACTTTTCAACCAAGAAGGCAAGCTGAACCAGAACCAATAGCCGCCGAACCTCCGTCACCAAATGTCATTCTGAAAATCTCACACGAGCTGGAACGTACTAATTTGGGAAAGGAGGAGCACGATGAAGCGGAAGTCACGCCAATGAACACCACTCTAGGAACACCCAAACTTTCTCGAGCCCAGAAGCGTCGTGACAAGAAAGAGTCCCAGGAACGGGAGAAGCAGAAACGAATTGAACAGGAAACGGAAGTGTTGGTTGAGAATTCGGAATGGAAGAAGGAGGACAAAGAGCTGGAACGGATTCTCGGAGATTTGGGCCTAGAAGTCTTTGACATCCCTGCTGATGGGCATTGGTAAGGAACCGTCCCTCCTTTAAAAAATAATTCCTAGCATCGTTTTAATAAATCTCTCTATGAAATCGGCTTAAAAATGCTACCGTAACATGACTGTTTCCAGCCTCTACTCTGCCGTCTCACATCAACTGGGTCAACATGGGAAGGAGGCACACTCAATCGAGTATTTGCGACGCTGTACTGCCGATTACCTCAAAACTCGGAAAGACGAGCTGATCCACTACTTTGACGAGACGATTACAGTGTCAGAGGAGAGTTACTTGGAATACACGAATGCCATCGCACTCACGGCGGCTTGGGGTGGCCAAATTGAGGTTGGTTGACTTTGGGTGATAAACTGGCGATGTTACTATAATACTAATTCAATTGATTTAAAGTAATTTCCTGTAATAGGTGCGAGTCATGTCTAATTACTTGGCATGTCCAATCCGCCTCATCCAAGCTACTGGTCCTCCTCTACTTTTTGGGGAAGAATTCAAAGCGCCCGTCCTCACTCTAACCTACCATCGACACAAAATCCAAGCTGGGGAACATTACAATTCCACACTGCCCAAGAGAGCTTCCCCTGAACTTTAACCTGATCCAATATAATTCTAAACCTGTTCTTTCCTACTCCTTTTCATGTCCTTTGTTATTCTACTCACCTAATTTAACGTTATTAAAGGATTTCTAAGCGCAAGAGATCAAGTGTAAATTAGCTTATAAACTCAAGTATTTATTTAAATTAACTCGCAAAAAAGTTTTTGCAACCGTTAATAAGGTAGTCCAGAGCTGAGCGGGTCCACGTGCTTGTGCTTCCCTCGCATCTTCCGCTGCGAGCATCACTTCAACGGAGCTGCAGAAGCAGCAGCAGCTTCTTGTTCACCCGCTGAAGGAAGCTTGTTGGGATTGTTATCCTCTGGTCTCATTGCGGGGAAGAAGAGCACTTCCTGTGAAAAAAAAAATCACGAATAGTCAATAGTCAAAACTCGATCGTCGAGGATGGGATTTCCTGAACTTTTGGCTTAATTAATTTAGCTGACTATTTACCTTGATGTTATTAGAGTCTGTGAGCAACATGGTGATACGGTCAATACCCATGCCCCACCCACTGGTTGGCGGAAGTCCATACTCGAGAGCCGTGCAGAAATTCTCGTCAATCATTTGAGCTTCATCATCTCCAGCAGCTTTGGCCTGTCGAAATTAAAGGGAAACGCCCGAATTAAATTATTGGCAACACGCTTTATCCAATTTATAGATTGTGACTTGATGAGTATTTTACTTTTGCCTGCTGTTCGAATCGACTTCGTTGAACGACTGGATCATTCAACTCCGTATAAGCATTACAGACTTCACGTTTGAGTACAAAGAGTTCGTAGCGCTCCGTAAGCCCTTTGTCTGTCCGATGATACTTGGCCAGTGGACTCATGAGTTGGGGTTGATCAATTATAAAAGTAGGATTGATGCACTTTTCCTCCAGGACGTGGGCAACGAGTTTATCCAACAATCTGGCCGCTGTTTTGGGTGGTGGGCATTCAACTCCATGCTGTTCACAAAGCTCAGTCAATTGCTTCACTGTTTCCGGTGATCCCAACTGATCGTATGGACCTAAATTCAAGTAAGTTTTATGAATGATGATAGAATTACAATGGTCCCTCCGAACCCAGCAGCGAATTTATGTGTCTCTTACCTAGGGAAATCCCAAGTTCTTTTTCTAAATCCTGTACCATCCGAAACCGCCTGAAGGGAGGAGTGAAATCAATCTCAACTTCCTGACCTTCTTCTGGGTGGACTTTGATTTTGTAGGAACCATGGATGCTCTTGACCAACCCTGCAGACAAATGAACCAGCGTCATTTAATTTGAAACTTGTGAAATTGAAAGTGTGTGGGATCGTACCGGAGACCAACTGTTCAGTGAGCAGCATCGTGTCATTGTAATCAGCATAAGCCATGTAGAATTCACACATTGTGAATTCTGGATTATGTGTGAGGTCAATCCCCTCGTTCCTAAAGTTTCGCCCAATTTCATAAACCCGATCAATTCCACCAACAACGAGCATCTATAAAAAAAAAAATTTAGACCGGAAGTGAGAGATTGTGAATTTGAATTTTAATGTTTGATAGATAACGCTTTAAAATATTACCTTGAGGTAGAGCTCGGGTGCAACTCGCATGTACAAATCAATGTCCAATTCGTTATGATGTGTAATGAACGGCTTTGCTGTAGCACCCCCCGCGACCATGTTCATCATTGGTGTCTCCACTTCCAAAAATCCCAAGTCATTGAAGAATTTCCGAAGGTAGGCTAAGAAGTTACAATAATTCTCATTTAACATAAGAACTGGAAATGAGATTTGGTATATATAAAAAAATTGACACGTACAGATTATTTGTGCACGAATGATAAACTTCTTCCGAACATCAGCGTTCATGATGAGATCCAAGTATCTCTTGCGATATCTCGTTTCCTGATCCTTCAAGCCGTAATGCAGATTTTGAAGCATATGGAGACATGGTGTGAGGATTTCGATTTCGGTTGGAACCAATGACAGCTCACCCTACAAAAATGACTTAAGACTGTTATACGCAGTTGTAATAAAATCAACTGAAGAATTTTATGGCATGCAAGAGAAGAACATTCACCTTTTTTGTTTTGGCTGGATGTCCTACGAACCCAACAATGTCACCACGTCGCATTCGACCCATAATTTGCTCAAACTTTTCTTGACTCGGAAAGTATTTTGCGTTGGCCATGACCTGGACCTTGACACCTTCCCCGCGTACATCAACAAACATCAACTTGGGCCCAGATTCACGAATAGAGTGCACTCGTCCTACAAACGTGGGAATTGAATAATATTAATTTTTTACATAAAATATTCTTGGGATAAATAATTTTCCAGCCTTACCTGCGATGCTGTAACTTTCACTCTCGATAATGTCACCCTCCTTGAGATGATTGTACTTCTCAATGAAGTCTTCCAAAGAGATGGAAACATGGAATTTGTGAGGGTATGGATTTTCCCCGTTGTCTTTTAATTGCTGGAGTGTTTGTAGACGCAGCCTGTAATACTCCTGTGGGTTGCATTACAATGTCTTTAAACTCATTCAACGAACCCCATCGACGTTACATTCGCTGTTTCAATTGCAACTTAATTCAATTACATTTGGATTGACTTCCTCTTCCGCTTCCTTGGGCTTCTCCTGTGCCTTGGGTTTGTTTGGATTTACAGGAAGCTGCTGCTGTTCCTTTTCTTCTTTATCTTTGGCTTTTTGTGCTGCCTTGGCTCGACGTTTTTGCTCACTGAAATGCAAGGATTGTATCAGTTTGGAACGGTTTTTCATTTCCTGTGCCTTGTCAAATAAACAGTGAAGTATGTCAGCAGCCGCAGGCCCTATGCTACACTGCTAAAATGTTCATTGGTCTAGGAATAATCTCTCGGAATTGTTACCTTATCTGACGTATAACGACATAAGACAACCGCGGAGGCTCCTTCCATCCAATTGATTTCGATGGAAGGACACTGGCGAGAGAGAAAGTAGTAGAATTGGAGGAACATATTTTGTTCAACAGTGGCAGTGACAGAAGCTGTCTTACACAAATCATTTTTTGACAATTTTAGAAAATCTCAGCGTTTCGGTCTTCGTTATCTATTAAAACCAAAAATCATTTCTGAGAGATACATCCTAGACCTTCTGTCATATTAACTGTTGACCGTTTTTCATTGTCTAAGTTCTAAGAGCTGTTTCCGTTAAGGTTAAGCCTTTCTCCAGCACAATACTCTCTTTATATTTACCGAGCCTTAACAAACCATACTTTAGCTCACCTTTTGGACAAAGTGGTACCATCTCCAGCGTCAGCCATTTAACTATTTGAATGAAAACTTCAACGGAAAACTTTGGGTTGGATTCAGACGAGATCAAACGACACAGTCACACGGGGCCGACGCCAGATATGTGATATTGTAATCCACGGTGCACTATAAGAAAAAGGAAACCGATTCATATGAATGAATGATGAAATTCACTTACAAAAACAGAAACATGTATTGAGCATTGATTGAAAGAACCTACCTTTATACGTTGGTTGGTTTGATGAGGTAACAGCTGTGGCCAGGCCCGGAATTGGAATTCCACTCTGAAACAAACTGAAGTGAAAGCGAGGAATTGAATTACCGGCCGGATTTGAATGAATGACAACTATAAATTAAAAAACTGTCCGTCCGTGTACTTCTCGTGGTGGCCGATCGCAATGCAATCGTGTGGCTTTTTGCGAAGGAGATGAAAATCTGCAAAAGAAGATCAGATTCCCACACAAATCAACTACACCACTAGAGATGGAACCACAATCGCTTGCAGAATTCAGAAATGACGCTGGTAATGAAAATTTGTAAAAAATCCGTCGTCTATTTTTAACTTTTTGGTCCAATTCTTTTACGTCGAAGTAAAACCCTTGGCGTAGATCCAAATCATACAGTTTATAGAGGTTTTTGTGTTGAAAAATAATCCTAATTCAATTGTTCACATTAATTAAAAGTTGAACATTGGAGGAGATGAACAATCCCAGACGGAGGAAGCACAATCTCCTGCTGGCTGACGGCGTGCTTTCACCAATTGAAAACGAACCTTCAGTGAAACGAATTAGGATCTCATCAGCAAGAAGTCGATTCACAAGGTCATCAAATAGATCCCATCAAAATGAGCAAAGTGGACTCTCAGTCTTACCTCAAATCAGAGCAGGTTATAAAAAAATTTTAATCACATATCTTTCAACGTTTAATAATTTCGGAATGATTTCAGGAAAAAGGAAGAGGGAAGTAGTTGATGTAGCCGAGCCGGAAGTTGTAAACGACGAGAATCAATTTAATGATTTGGAAGAGTCCCTTAAAAGACTCCGAATTAGGCGTCCAATTATTTTCTCAATCACTTCCTTTGTGGAACAAAGCGTTGATTCTGTCACATACAACCTTACAGATCAGGAGCCAGAACTCGTCATCTCTTAAATCGGTCCAACTAACGGACTGTCACTGTCACTATCGCCTACTGATGATATTAGCTAAATGCAACTTATTCGCAATTATTGTTATTCAGAGAGATTGAAGTGCAGGAAGTGACTAATTCGATTGAGAGGGAGTGCTATGGATTGACGAATTCAACTATGAATGAAAGATCAATAATAATAAATGAGTGTTATGAACAGAAAAGTTTCCACCATCACTTCACTGTCACTGTATCCAATCCATTTTTTTTTCATCCGATTTTTGTTGTAATTCAAATGAGGAAGCCATGCAGGCTGGAATATTCAAAGGTATTTTGCAAAGGATGTCAGCGGTGCTGGAATATACCGGATTTTTTATGGAAATATATTACACCGCTGCTGCAGCGGTGAAAGCCTGAAAGGCTTTTAGAGCGAACATTTCTGCTCCCATGGAAGAGAAAGTTTAACAACAAACTCAAATTCGATCAAACTTCCTTTCTCTTCTGGAGATCCTCATCGCGTTGATCCTTGCTTCTGCTCTGGTTCTTCTGTTGAAGAGTGACTTTTGAAGTCGCATCTCAATTTGAATTTGGTAATCTCAATTTGTAACTTGTTCCGGAAATTTAGTATAAATTGGTGAAACATGGAGTCTGGGAACCTCTTTGACATTCGTGCATTATCAGCCATGCTGAAGGAGAATGACTCCGGCGGTGAAAGTGATGCGGATGATGGGCAGAGAAATGTTTCATCCCTACGTAACCCTTCATCCTTACCTCTCTCTTACTACCCAAAGTATTTCCAATCACAATTCAAACAATTTCCCTCAGATCCTGGAACCATTGGCTCGAGCAAGAAGGACGACAGTAAATCTTCTTCTTCTACTACAAAAGAAGAGCGTGAGAATGGGAAGACTGTCCAGGAGTCCAAGGAAACCATTTGGTCTTCGGGGGAACTTCCTGGAGTCACCGGAAGCAACGCTGGAATTCGGATCCCTGATATTTCCAACGACCCTCGCCAACGTCCAGAAGTTGATGTCAAGTATATGCAAGATGTAACTACGGAAGATGTTTTTCTGGGGGTAATTTTACTTTTTGATTTGACATGAATCCAACATGAACCGAAAGCTCGGCCGGAGTGCTTACATAGACAACATTTTAATTCAATTAAGATGAGTAACAAGACGCCAGGTTCAACTAGTTGTGGATGGATTCTAGTAAAAATCAACATGACGGGAGAGACGGATCATAACTCTTTCCATTTGGATCTGAAAGAGAACTGGATCGAACTTCGATCTAAACTCTACGCCTTGATCCACGTTTTGCCACATCGAATTAATCCACGGGTAGGTCAAATGAACTGGGGTTCCAGTTAATTAAGAAAATTTGTTAATGAAAGTGTAATTTGTAGCTTGGAAATGCCAAATGGGACAAAGAAAAGGCTACACTGACGCTAACTTTGAAAATTATCAGAGACTTGGATCCGTTCAACAATTAGTGTGTGAAATCACATTATAGTTAACCCCTAGAAGTCTAAGCTTAAGCTATGTGATTACTCCATAATATGGTTTACACAACTGATTTTCATTAAAGAAGTACCGACAGGTGTATTTAATGATGCAATGCCCTATTTATGTCAAGATGATGCTCCGACCGAACCGAATGCACCCATTCCCATATCGTGCATTTTATTCTACGAGAAATGGGTATAGTAATTTTACACACACAGTGGGATGTGAAAGTCTGGCGCGGTGAAAGTCATTGGCAGAAGACTACCCACGCGATGCAGTCAACTGCTGAACCTCATCCCGCAGAATGCCACGGATGATGAATTAAGGAATTTCCTATTTACGTTTTGTAGACACAAGAGTTTCATTCCTCTTTGCAGAATCCAAAGATGATTTACGAGGGGAACAAATCAGACGATTCCAAGAGACTCCTTGGTATGGGGCTTGGGGATATGTGACGGGTTGATGCAAATGCAGATTCCCTTTGAGTGGGTGTCTCCTCGGAAAGTAAAGTAATTGACAGAACTTGGCCCACGTCCCATATGACCTCGAGTGACATGCTGCTGGTTGGAACAGAATTTTAATCCCCTGCCTCTTATTAGGCCGGCTTTCTATTTTCTAGTCCAGCATTGACATTTATTGGGGTATGGTATGAAGGGTTCCGTCGTCTTCTTTCCAAAAACATTTTCAGTCACTTTCCGTTTTTGTTTACTAGAACAACATTTTACAGGAAACGCCGAGGCTGAGATTACTTACAAGTTTTGGGTAAAGCTCCGCTTTCCTCCATCGTCGTCTTTGTTCCAACATTCTTGATCCCAAATGTAGAAATTCGTTTATCACTTTCTCCAGTTGCTCCAAGAAGAGAAACCCAGCCAAGCCTACCAAGAACTAATTGAGGATCCAGTGAAAGTGAAACAAAAATGAGACTTGAGCACCTTCTGATTGATGTTATTGTACTTTCCTTTTCTTTTATTCTGGTGAATGGAAATCCTCATAGTTGGAGACAAGACCGTAGTAAGTCCAAAAATTTGACGGCCACGGAAACTGATGAAAGCATAACACTTTATATAACTTAAGCTTGATTTTTTAAAGTGGTTTAAGCTTGCGTACATCACATCACGCTTTTTAACGTCCTACCTATCTCCATCTTGTGTTGTGTTTTGATGTATGTTATGGTATGATTTAGGTATGTTGGAATGACATGTAAACCCAAATTTACTAGGCACTTAACGCATTCTGATATCCGATTAATTTATGGATCACTTAATAAATAGGACCAAAAATATTCGGAACTCGGATGCCAAGAAATATGTTATCCCCGGATTCTAAAAGAACTCAACGCAAGATTGTCGCATACCACAACTACTTTCGAGCACATGTCAAACCAAATGCTGCTAACATGTTGGAAATGGTAACTCCAAATGTCACAATTTACACTCTTCTAATCCGGCAGCAGCAATCAATTTCAAATTAACATTGGGGAATTCCAGAATTGGCACAAGTCAGCATCTCAGAGTGCTCAAAAGTGGTCCGATAAATGTCACTTTCTCCGTCACGACAATGCCACGGACAGGTGGACAGAGAACTATGGCGGATGTGGTCAAAATATTTTCGTCTCAACACACAAAGTCCCTTGGTTTGTATAAACTGTAATTTTTTTAATTAAGAAAAACATGCTTTTAAATGATTATCTGGGAATGTGCGTAGGTTCTTTGCAATTAAGACTTGGTTTTTGGAGTTTCGGAATTTCAGCTATGGTTCCGACAAGAACGATTTAGGCGTCATTGGCCATTACACGCAATTGGTTTGGGCAACCAGCCACAAGGTCGGCTGTGGTTATTCAGAATGTAAATCAAATCGTGGGAAGAACTTTTTCAATTACGTTTGCAATTATTGTCCCGCGTAAGGCCAAACAGGAACAATAAATCTAATGAACAGCCAGCCCAAATTGGTATGATTTTAATTATTATGCATTTGTATGCAGTGGAAACTATATGGATATGCTGGGGAATCCTTATGCCAAGGGACCACCCTGCGAGGACTGCCCCAATGACTGCAATACCAAGACCAAGCTGTGCACGAACTTTTGTCCCTTTGCTGACCTTTGGGTCAACTGTGGAGAGTTGAATAGTCAGTGGCGGGGGTGGCTTTGTAAGGATCGGACAAAGGAAGGACTACGGCGGCGGAAACATTGTCGAGCCACTTGTAGTTGCAGGAATAAAATTTTACCAAATTATCCAAAACCGAGATCAATTGGTCATGTTTCCGACAATACGATTCTAATCAAGGTGAAAGTGTAATAAGAATGATAACTCTATGTAGAGAGAAAAACTGAAGAGAAAGTAAATTCTCATTTTCTTTGTTGACTAAAATGTGACTCTTATTGTGACTCTTGATCTTAAGTTTTTCCTTCAAGTTTTGCTGTGAAATCAGAGTAAGCAATTTTAATTATAATTAAAATAGAAATAATTAATGAGAGAAAGTATGTATAATTGTCAAATTGTCGTACAACTTAATTGGAATTAAAATTGTATCTGGATTCTCCTTCACGCCACATTAAAATGCCCAACTTCACCACCAAGAATCCATGCAAGAGTTTCATTTTCAAGTAAAATTTTAGGTCATCCGTAATGTTTATCATCAGAAAACAAAGCGACATTACTACTCACGATTTACCACATCTCCACATCGCATCATTTTCATTTTAATTAAATCAGTAAATAAAAGTTAACAGAATAATCCAAAGTTGTATTGTGTATACTCATTCTCAGTTCGCATAATGCTGCTCTTAAATCCTCAGACGGAAGGAATAACACCAAGAAGGACCATGCCAACTGGAGTGGGCGGAAGCGAACCTCCTGTGAACCCCAACAGGCCGCTCGTCACTGGCGTGTCACCAAAGGAAGGCTTTCCCGGTAGCAACTTACTAGAAACACCCTAACCTACCCCCTATTACCTAAGAAGGTTGAGCTCTATTTCCATTCTGATTTCCATTTCCAGGAACAAAGGTTACGATTCGAGGGGAACGACTGGGACGGAGTCCACAAGATTTGCTTGGACTCCAAATCTGTGGTGTGGATTGTCGTCTCACGGCGGAATGGTTCTCGCCAAACAAAATTGTCGCAAAGACACTACTTTGCAAAGGGCTTGGTGATATTATAGTCACTACCGGAGCGGGCGGTCCCGGTACATCCACAGTCCAATTCAAAGGTAAAGCATACTGTGGCTCGAAGGAAAATCTGCGAGAAATCCGACACCGTGAATGGTGAACATTTGGGAATGAAACAACTGATGGTACTCACTTTATTTTAATTTGCGCAAATTGAATTTTTTGTGAAGGGATGCAAGAAGCTGCAATTGGACCGCACAAGGAAAGTGCTGTTTGGGTTGAGGAAACTGTGAGTGTTGGACCTAGACCCTTGTCCATGGCGGCTTATACTCAGGAGGATCCCCTTCAACTTTCCAGCGAAGGGAACGAGTATGGAAGTTTTTTTTTTAAATGGCTGTTCTGCATAAAATTGCAATTGTATGCTTGGCCTGGCTGGACTTGTGATATGAATGAATTTCCAGAAATAAGTTTCCGGTAGAGGAGTTACTGGAATTTTTTCCAGAAGGAAGTGGGAATTTACGTGCAGACAACTTTGTTCCAGCCTGGTTTCTACTGGAGAATCACCACATGACTTCCTTTGATGATTTGAAATATGGACTCAAGTTTTTAGATCGGAAGGTCAAGTCTCAAACAGAAGGAAAATTATCCTTCTTGAAGGTGGGGTTTCAATTAATTCTGGTTCATGTGTATTCCGTTCAAGCCCGGTTCTGGAATACCTTGCAGGAAAACGTGAGTTCTGTAATGGATCAATTGGATGCACTCCTACTAGTCAAAGATAAGTTTGATCGTCACGTTGAGCGGAGGGGTAGTGGGTACTTGACACAAATTGATGAGTCTATCGGGGGTAATATCAACACCTGGAAATCTTTTTTCTTGATTTCTTTAGATTGTTTTGTAAAATTTATGTTTGGCTGTCAGTTTGTGAGAAGGAAGCTGGGAAATTGTTCCAGGAGGTGCTGGCAAGGAAGGATCGGGCGGACGTTACTCGGAACGCATTGAATGGGTACCACAGATTCCGATTCTTATTCAGTTTACCAGGTTCGATGGAGCAGAGCATCCAACGCGGAGAGTATGACAGCGCAATCAATGATTATATTCGAGCAAAATCTCTCTTTGAAGCCCCAGAAATGGACAAGCCCGTATTCAATTTTCAATTTCAATTCAATTCCCATATTACCTGAGGAATTATGAAAGTTTCTGCTTTTAATTAATTTTTCACTAAACAGATATTCCGAAAGTTTCGGCATGAGATTGAGCTCCGTGTTCAGAACTTGAGAGAAACCTTGCGGAGGAAGCTCATCGAAAAACCTCCAAATTCAGAAGAACAGCGACGGTTGGTTGGAAACCTGGTCACACTTCAATGCGACTTTGATCCAGCCTGGTCTGCCATTTCCTGTCACAACGAATTCATTGGGAACTCCATGAAGAACTGTTTCACGCAATTCTCCACCGTTGACAGAGCAAAGGAAAATGTGCTGCGGACCCCATCGAAGCCTGATGCAGTAATGTTTGCTTTCAGTTTCAATATTTCGCTGCTCGTAAATTAATTTTGGATATTCACTACAGCCAAGTTATCCGAGCCAAGTCCAATTCATTGATGCCCTCTCAGATGTCTTTATGACTTACTTTCCTGATTTCTGGCACCTCTGCTTGGATTACTTCAATGGGAAATTACCCGTCAAATGTGAATTCGGGAAACAAGTGGAAGTGAAGGTAATCTAAACAGATTGAGTTTATTTATTAAAGCAATTGGGGAAATCAATTCTTTGATTGTGGCAGGATATGATGACAGGGGTCGTGCAGCTATTTTCAAAACTAGTTTCCAGCTGCCTCTTCACAAATTACAATCCGAATGATCAAAATGAGGAATTTTCTTGGAATGAGGACAGATCGGATTCAATCAGCGAATGGCTTCCGCATTGTTTGAGTTACATCCGAGACGTGTTTACGGAACTACTCTCACTCGACCCACCTGCGGTTATGGTGGATATCATCAGAGACCTTCTCTTTAACATTAGGTAATTGCAACTGCCATTAAAAAATGAAATTATGCAATGACCCTTCCAAGATTTTTTTACTTTTTCAATGCTTGACCATTCATAGATCATATTCGCTGGACATCATGCTTCATCAAATGTCGTTGGAAGTTGCAGAGCTTTACAAAGAGGAAACCTGGGCGAGTGAGCCAAATGGAACCCATGGATTCAACACACCGTTGGTAATTCATTGAACATTTAACATGCGCGCGCAAGTAAATTGACATGTTGTGCCGTTTCCTTCCGACCTGATTCGGAATTAAAACTTTAAGAAATCATAACACCATACCCTGATAACGACATTTAATTTCTTTCAGCCGTCAAAGTATGAAACGCAAGTATTGAATTCTGTCAAAGTGATGAAGGAGACGCTGCTGCAGAAATACGCCGAGGAGAGACCGTTGCTTAAGAGTACGGAAGTACGGGGGAGGCTTACGGAAAATATGGGAAACGCTTTTGCAGCCTTCTCTGATGTAACGTAAACACTCATAATTTTGGCACTCGACCTGTAAGTCCAATTTTCGATTTTGTGCAAATTAATTCCAGGCTCTAGAAATGCTGATCTCTCAAAATGAACATGCAAGTGGGAGAGTGAAGATAAACTTGAATGCACACTTTGAAGATTCTTCCCATGTTCCTTCCCGACGGGGTGGGCTACCATCTTCCCATTCAGTTTCCTTGCTTCTGATTCTCAACAATTGTTCGTACACAAAGGACGTCATCCTTCCACAGATTCATCGCTCCTTGGTCAAACTGGGGTTTCCGGATATGGTTGATGCTATCCAAAAAGCGAAGCAAGCGATAAATGTTTGTGAAAATGCATCTAAGCTCCACTTTCGATTCGGCTACGAATGGTTTTCTGATATTGTGCGTGCTCTCATTTCAGGTTGTAGAGAAATTGACATTTGCCAAATACACAGAGATGAAATATGAGCCAGTCGTTGGACAAGTTGAGCAATCAATGTATTCTGGACATTTCGACTGGGAGAGTTGTCCAGAACCTGCTAACGTCCGTCCTTATATCTCTAAGACGCTGATGGGAATGATCCAGGTCGTCGCAGAGGTAATCCTTGAAGAAGAATAACAATTGATAATTCGCTCATACTGACATGTCATGATTACTTAACAACAATGCCCCCTGTTATGCGATTAGGTTACGGCAGTTTCCGAGAAATTGGTGTCCGTCGTTATGAGTCAAGTGGTGGAGAACGTCTGCGAGGAACTAACGCGCCTCTTTTCCTGCGTCCCAAAGTTTAGTGAGTTTGGGGTTATGCAAGCTACTTTAGACATTATGGCATTCCAAGAGGTAGTTGAAGATTTCATCAATTCTACGTCCAGGTAAAGCCTCC
>Ga0194135_10001460_pt1 | contig 14177 bp, 4 predicted proteins | sample LitLau_LLRF_2013_FD_134024 | JGI IMG/M metagenome (GOLD analysis project Ga0194135, IMG submission 134024) | Freshwater sediment microbial communities in response to fracking from North America - Little Laurel Run_MetaG_LLRF_2013 (version 2) | ecosystem: Environmental > Aquatic > Freshwater >...
GGTATTTAATGAACCATGAGCCAGTATAATCTGATCAAAGAGGGTGATTTGCGAAAAAAGTTCATACACGCGGCCTGTTTGCCAAATACGACCGGAGGAGTAGTATCAAAATAGAAAAGATGTATTGATCGCTAACCGACAATACCGAGTCCTTAGCAGTCGCCCACTTAAGTAGGGCTTACTGTCTTTGACGAAGAGAAAGTAGTAGGACGTTATGATACAATAACAACAATTTATACAACACTCAAAAGCGACACATAATACGAAAACTTCTCTATTTAATCATGTCTTGTAAAAAGGGCCAGTAATAATAATCGTAATATTTATTCAGAGCCAACTTTCCTCTATATTCAAAGATATCATTAGAGTTGAAAAGGTTGTCATTTTGGAGCATAATTTGTTTAATGCTTTGATGTCAGACGTGATTCCTACAGAGCCATTTGTCTGACTAAATTAGACTTTTGATCGTCTCTCAAAAATTAATCGTATCAAGTTCTCGCAATAAGCCATGCTTGTCATGCAATACTTATATAATATTTGTACATAGCAGTGTTACTTTGTTCTTGGAACTTGCATACGGTTATATCATGAGGGCAGCTCATCTACAAATGAAAGTGAGTACATTAGAAGAATTAATTGAGCACATAGTGTGCTGATGATTATTGCATTGATGCTAATGAAGTACTAATTACCTTATTTGATTAAAGTGCCACTGACCGAATTCTTTATAATTGAATCTTGACTTATGTTTACTTCATTAATCAAAATGGAAGTTGATAATTTGGTGTTGGTCAAACCCTGGATTTGAATTAAGCAAACTGTATATTTTATAAGCATATGTGTACAAGATTAGTAGTTTAAATAAATCATTTCTCTCGACTCTTTCGACACTCATACATTTTATTCAATCAAGAGTGAATGATTACGTTTTTGTCTACTTGAATTATCTCATGTTTAAAATGGTAACTTATTTCATCAAAGCTATTCTGCTGCTGCTTCTTCTTCTTCATCTGTTGTTAATCTGACAGGTGGGATTCGTATTAAGTTCTACAAAGCGCCATGTCATGATGAATTTGCAATTATTCAGGAACTGAATACTCGTCATTCCCCTCGTCCTCTAGAATTCAATAATAACTTTTAAGACACTGTTCATCTTCGATTAAATACCTTATGCAGCTAAATATGTCTATCGAAACTCGAACCTATAACCTGATTCTTCTCATTGGTCATACAATGCAGAATCTACATTATCAGTTGAACCTCTCTTTTGTATCTCATATACAACATTAATTATTCATTAGATTCATTACAGTCTTAAACACATCTCAGCTTTTATTGAGGGAGAGAGAGAGCAAAAAGATTTTAAAAATTAAATATTTGTTATGTCTCATTATGTTGCAATTTGCAAGTTGAAAACAAATTTGTCTCGTGTTCGTTTTCGATCTCGCAAATATGAAAGTACCTATTTTCAAAATTGACAGACTTCAGCTGCGCGAGACAATCAAAAGATGATTTAAGATTCGGTTACATAAAGGAAAGATGTTAACGTAATGGATCGCATTAACGCACGCCTACCTTCATAAAAAATTCACCCTTCAAGCTGTTTATTCTTGGTACTCATATCTTACAATTTACAATGAGAGTTCTATTTTTAACTGCAAGATTGTATTGTCCCTCCGATCGGCATATCTAAAGTCGTCTTTAGTAAGAGGAACATTTTTCATCCTATTATTCTAATCCCACTGTAATTAATTACAATTACATAATCTGAACTCAATCACATAAGGATAATTAGTTGAGTGTTGGTCCTTCATTAACAAATGCGCCTGTAGCAAATGGGCGATTTTCGCATGTAAATCCCATCACGCATTCCAATCTGCCTCTGAGCATGCATCCTTTTTTGGACTTTTGCAAGTAAATAAATTTAGGTTTCAAATACAAACAAAATGCACATTTTTCCTGACAAGATCTCTCAAGTTTCAAGCCATAAGTGCATTTGTCTCACACACAGCATCTCACTACTCAGAAAGAAACACTTAAGCTCACAATAGCGTTCTTCAAATTGCATCATTGAGTAATCCTTCCACTTCACTCACTCACTGACTTGTTCAGCTTGCCTTTAGTGCATTGTCAATTGTTAAAAAACTACATATTGACAGAGACATATCATCACAATTAATGAACATCAAGTTAATGTTAGAAGAAAGAAAACTCCTTACACAGAAGTTAAACTGACCAAGTTACTTCTTCTAGTATGACTTAACTTCATTGGTTGTCTCAAATTTCCCAAGATCTATCATAATTTTTTTTATTGTTGAACAGAAGTGCATTGTCGTCAGAAACGGCATGTACACTTACACACATTATCCAACACAATGCGATGACAAGATTTCTTGGATATTCACTTTCTTTGCTTCATATATTTACCTATCGTGTATTAATGCTTATAGAGAGGTCCATAATATTAGAACAACACACCTCCTTGACACAGTACCCGAGACTATGAGGAGATAAGGTACGCATCTAAGTTTCAGTTTCGAATTGTCCATTTTGACTACATGACAAGGTGTGCAATATGGATGCATGTATGTATGCAGTTTAATATTATTGAGAAGGCCTGCTGCAAGGGATGAACTCGTTTCTCTTGTCCCAACTAGCAACTCACATCTTGCAAATTGTTATTAGCCCTTGTCTTCGTTTCACCGTTGAGTAACAAAAGGTTTGTCTGAACCTTCTGCTTGTAGCGAACATGAAATCAATGGGTAATTGTTTAATTTTAATATTTGTTGGATAACGCAATTTGGGAGTCAAAGACTCCTCCCTCTCGCAGCTATTACAAAATGAAGCAGGTACCTTCGCAAGATTATTGACGTGAAGTATGATTTGCATTTCTGAAGGACAAAAAATAATCATCATCATGGGTAATCGCTTTAAACCTCTTTGTCCCTATCACACTCGCCCCATGCGAATAGTACTAGGTTTATCCCTTTTTAATTATTCTTGCCACTTTAATTGACAACACGCAAAGTCCCTTTCGTATAAAAAGAAGGTGCTTCTTCACTCATCATTCAGTTCACCCTCAACTTCTCTTCTCCTCACAGACTGAGGAGACTTATATTATTATTACCTCCAAAGCATTACCAATAATAATAATACGGAGTTTATTAACCGTGACGATTACGACTGCAAAACAATTCGCGGAAATCTATTTGTCATGAAGTTTACTCAGGTACAGTGTTTGGAGGCGATTGAATATGGTTAATACTCTCGAACGAGAAGTTGTATAAAGGTTTATTCTTTTTTGAATTTAACTCCATAGGTTTTAGCATTTTTCCTCTTGGAAGGAATTTTGATAATCTCTGCCAAACCAAATGGAGGATACCAAGCTTACGGAGCTAACTTGGGGAGTGCCCCATCTTCTTCAGCGGCATCTTCCACCAGTGGCAGCCGAACTCCAGGTCCATTCGTCTTAGAATCATCTTACGCAACCAGTTTCCAACCTCAAGAGCCCCAAGGAGCCGCTGCTACTTTCGGTCAGTCTTCCTTTGCATCTGCATCTGCTCAGTCCCAAAGCTTTGGAGCTTTCGGAGGAGCTGGAGGAGGTTCCTCCGGAGGAAACGGTCCAACAGCTGAGTGCCAACGTCAAGAGGTTGCTCCAGGAAGATACAAGTTTGTCTGTGGAGGAGTCAACCCAGAAGCTATTTCCTTGAAGAGAGAACACATCCTTTGGCTCACAGGAAGTGGAGGCCAACAACAAGTTGTCGATATTGAGATTCCCAATTACAAAATCCTTGAGCTCATCAAAGCTGGATTCAAAGCTGGAGGAGTTTCGGAGAATGTCATTAATGTCTTGCTTAAGCGACCAGAGACTTCTGTTGATGCTCAGATTGACAAGGTCACCAGCACCCAGGGAGTGCCCAAGGTCCAAATTCAATACGAAGCAGTTGACAAGAAATTGGTGCATTTCCCCAATGACCAACCATACTCTCCACTTCAAGGACCCATTCTTCCTCCACTTCAAGACGGAAGATTCCAGCGACAAGCTCCAGTCCAACAATACTCTAGGCAATTTGCTCCAAATCTCCTTGCAAATAACAACAATAATTTTGCTCCAATCCACGCTCAAAACCAGCAACGTCCAAGATATTAACAAGAAGAATCTTGGGATGAGGATCTGCCAATCTCTACGCTACTTACGTGAAGAAATCCATATAATTTTGTACGTTTTTATAACAATTAGTCAAAAACTTAAACGAATCTCTCTTGTGAAACCTGTACCCACCTTTATTCAGTAATACAGAAGGAAAAACTTTCGCAATAAACTTTTTTGTTTTATTTGAAGGTAATTATTAGTTTTAATTAACTGTTGTCCTATTCTTTTCATGAATTTCAAAGACTATTGGTTTAGCTTTACTCCTGCTACTTAAAGACTTTCAACAGATTTCTGGAAGAAGGAAGTTCACATTTTGCCTTTCGCCTTTCGGAGCACAAAAGAGCGTTTACTTTAGACACAGTTTAAGGTTCGCTATGGGATTTCTTCAGCTTACTTTTCCAATCTGTGTGATTTCTTTTGAAAGTGCAAAAGCGTTTCTCTCGAGTACAAAAGTTTTTGTGTGTCTAAAAAAGTTATGACTTTGATTCAGGTTTGAATTAGAAGTTGTAGTTTCTTAAAATGTTCTTTCTTGAAAGTATCGTTCTCGATCGAAAGGAGGGACTAGAGAGTGAAGCTAAGTACTCTGGAATTATTCCCATAACACTACAAACAGAGAGGAGAGGGAGTTAAGTGAAACTCATTCTTCGAACCTAAGGTACTAAACGGTGTTGGATAGGCAGCGGAGAAAGAAGCATAAAGCTCATTTAGATCCAATCCCATCTTATTGGATTAATCTTTTGAACTTTGGACGGCCATTCTAATTAACTTTCTTCTCTCACTTCACACATACCCTGCTAGCTTCTTATGTACCACCAATACCCGAAATCCTGTACATCGCCTCTTGCAAGCAGAAGATACATTCGGAAACTCCTCTCCGCTCTCCTCTGAGTCATAATAACACTGAGGAGTAATAACTGTAAGACTGGACGCTGTTTCAATCAATTTGAACGAGGTCGTTCATGTAACGACAAACGAGGTGAAAGTGAAACGAATGAAAAACACTGAGCCATTTCAGCTTGCTTTGGCCTGCCATAAAAACGGCAGGAGGATGGAGTTTATGTCCATAAGGACGAATAGAAGGATCATCGTATAGGGTATCAACATCATCAAGTGAAGAGACCCATCTGGGTTTATATTGCTTCGAATTGGTTGAAGAGAGAGAGAGAGAGCTGTGGGTGGTGGTACCGGAAGGAAAGCGTATGAGCCCAACTCTCACAAATTACTCTCAGCAGTATTATTTGACTTCCTCTAGTCGATGCATAAATACAACAACCCTACGTATACTCTGGCCTAAGAGCAACAGATATATACCTATCCCCTCGAATGGTCTACATATATCGTTGCATTAAAAGCAAGTAGAGCAAAAGCACTCGTACACACATTTTGACTAGTGGGTTTTCCATCGATAATAAATGCTTCAGTTGATGACTCGCAAAGTTTATGTAATGTTATGAGACGTAGTTAAAGTTCAAGTATGCTTTATGTCGAAAGGGGATGCAAAGTAAAAGAGCAGTGAAAAGGGAAAGTCGCGATATGAGGTTGTTTTTATTAGACCAGCAAATAAATAGGGAGAGTCTCGCTCTCTGGTTGGTGGTGGGTTGCAATTTCCTTGTAGCATAAACAAGGACTAATAAGGTGTAATGACGATAATGCCAAGAGGTGCTTTGCGTTTTTACTACATGTAGATCGCAGACAAAGATAGCCACAGGAATATATTATAATATTATATCTAAGACTCACTTGAGTTTTATGATTGTCGGAGTCAGAGAAGAGAATGAAGGATGGATTATAAATAAATGTCGACCAGACGCATGTAATAATAATAATATATTTACCAAACTCACTCGTGAACTCGTACTTGACGAGAGGGGGAATGTGGGAAGGAAACGTAGAATGTATGTATACAAGGAGATTTTGAAAGAAGTTAAAATGATTTGTCCCTAGATGATGATGATGATGGAACAGAAAAGACGAAGATTGAATTGTGTAGCACGAGATTGAATGTGAGTATTTCCCCAGTTCAATCTCTGACATTGCACTTCATCTCCAATTTCTCGTATGTTTCTTTGAATGAAGATTGGGGATAAGATTTGTAGACTGCACGGACTTCCCAAGAAGAACACATATAGGAATATGATTACACTTTGAATTGCATTGTGTGTGTCCATCGTATATGAATGTATGTATTGGACGATGATGACGATGCAGCAACAGAATAAGAGCTCGAAGAGAGAGAGAGAGAGAGCCAGTGAGGGTCTTCTTCCATTTCTATTGTGTCCTATTGTACTCATCGTGTCCTTCCTTTATGAGATGATTCAAAATCCGGGATAGCAACTGAATCCACACGGCTAGGAAATGGAGTGGTGGTTTGTCACTGTCAAATCCAAAAGTTAATGTATTTGCTAGTTGGGAGCGACTGTATATTAGTATATATAAATATATACGCGTTCTCGCAGTGATGATGATGATGGTCTGATGGTGCATCACACGTCATCTTGAAGGAAACGCCGAACGTGGCTGGTGCCGCTGTAGGAGAAGCAAAGCATCGGTACGTTTTTGGAATACGGAAGTCTCACGAATCGCTTTTGTCCCTTACCTCTCTCTCTCTCTCTCTATATATATGAGGAAGTGCTGACTCTTCCACAAGAAAGGAAGATTATGCGTGAGATCCGTCTTGAAAGTGAAATGTGTCTGCCTCGTCGTACTTTTCACCCGATCATTAGCTTTTCTGGTTGTGACTGACTTTCTGATAGAAGTAAGGGAGAGAGAGTGAAAGCATCTCTCTCAGGGAAATGAGTGACTGACAGGCCCGTTCAATCATTACTAAGCATATACATACACACATATACATACAGGGGAGAGAGAGCTGCCGCCGCTGCCTCTCTATCTCTTTCTCGCATAATTGACCTTTTCAATTCTCTGTCTTGGTTTTGTGGTGGTTCGCTAAATACTTCCCTGTCAGCTTAAGAAAAAGGATACACGTGTTTTTAAGCAACAATAGACGGATATGATGGATGTGAAAATGGATCAATACTTGCAACTACTTGCGAACTTGCAAAGTTTAGACTTGCTTGGTGGTGCTCAAGTAATTTTTTAATCTGGGCCTGTGAAATTAAATTACAATTTATGAGCCAAGTTTTGTTGAGTGAGAATGAGAACGAAAGGGATACGGAGAATGAGTAATGAACAAGTTGAACATGAGGGAGAAAGTGGAAGAATGAAATTATTTGGTTCATTCACAGTGAAGAACGCGCGTCCACCACCACCAGTAGTTGTAGTAGCTGTGTGAATTGGCGTACATGGACAGAAGAGTATGGAAGTGGTTGTGATGGAACGTATAGAGAGTATCGTCTCTCGGAAAGCGACTTTATAAGTTTGTTAGATGAGTCGGAGGGAGGGCAGATGTCTGATGAATTGGAGAGAGGTTCAAAAACTCTTCTTGAAGTCCAGCAAGAAGGAATGAACATTGTATGCTGAGTGTAGTTGATAATAGTTTGGTTCGAGTTGTAGAAGTGTAACATACCACCACACAACTTTTAGAAGATCAAGAGGATATTAATCAAATTAAAATTTGCAAAGTCGGAAAGTAGGCTCTCCTGCAGCAATGAGTGTGTATAGTTCTACGGAAAAGAAGACTTTGCAACTTCCCATTGCTCCTATTCCTATTAGCTCAACGTCTTAAAACACTCATTCCAAGTTGCTTTCACTAGTAGTTAGGGTCAGACCGCCTTTCGAAAAGGAAACTTGGTAAAAAGTGAAGTACTCCGATGGTGTGTGGACTTCTTGAGGCAGTTTACTACTTCAAGAGTAAAGTTTAAGGCCAGAAGGGAGGAAGTTGTGGCCAGCCTCTCTCATGTCGTAAAAAGAGGTTTGATTTGTGGACGGAGAAATGGATGGAGATAAGTTTACATAAGACGGATGCTGGTCTAAGGTGAGCTTTCGAGGAACAGGAATGAAGGAAGACAGCTCGCAGATTAATCGTGGAAAAGTAATTTGTCACAGTGACGAGTAAAAGAGCAGTCGTACTGCTGGAAGTTATATCAGTTTTGGTAGTGGGACGAGCAGTATAGGAATTTCATAAAAAATGAACAAACTCAAACCTAACTTAAGTATATACACCACCACCACCAGTGGTGTTGGTTGGTAGAGCAAAAACAACTTCTCTTTCTATTAGTCCAACTTTTCTTAAGAGTCCTTACGTGAAACCATTGGGAAGAAGACAGGACAGCATCCGAGAATAGATAGATTTTTGAAACTAAACCAGATTGTGTGAAAGCAACTTCCCTATCGCTTCCGTCTTCCTTGTCGACTTTGGATTATCCTTGTGTGTCAAATGAGACGCATGCTACTCTTCTTCACAGATGCAAACTTGGAACCTCTCAAGTACGGACATCCCAAATTCGTCTGTCTCATCTGTTCGTTCCTCTCTCTATGTATTATTCACTGAGTTCCGTGTTTGTGTATTTCACAAAAATATTGAAGCAACTATGAAGACCCTTAATTCCGAACCCATCGTAAACAACTTTATGAAGCTTTACACGAAGCTTTTAAAGTTCAAAATAAACTCAAGCTACGGTCAAACTCGATAAAATGTGTAATATTATTTTGCGAAGTAGATTTTTAGACTGTATACAAAACACACTTATACAAATCCAATTCAATTTTGCTCGTCGAAATGGTTCCGTATATATATATATATGAATGCTCGCTAACTTGGATATCTCCTATGTGCGTTGTTAGTAATGTAGTTCAGAGAGATAAATTGTGAACATGATTTTTGGAACACTTTTCCTTTATTATATAGAAGGAGGTAGGAGCAATAGTGGTAGTCGTAGAAGTGGTGGCCACATTTTCAAACGACCGGATTTCTCTCAAGGTACAGATTACATCTTGATGTCAACCATTACAAAAGAAGTTAAGAAGTTTTCTTCCCTCCTTACTTGGTCTTTTTTCACTCTACTTTGTACGTCCTAGTCCTTCCTTGACACTCGTCTTTCTCTTTCTATCACAGCTTTAAAAGTTTTACTTATCTGCTTCACTCAACCATATCTCTTTGGACCGAGTGGGACATTCTTTGAAAAAAGGAGAGTATCTCATCTTCAAAATTTATCACTGGAAATGCCACATCCAGCACACAAGCCACACTGTAGAAAAATGACTCTTTTTGCACGAGAGCAAGTGCCTCTTCTTATGCTTCTTATCGAATTTCAATCTTTAGTAGAGAACACACTAAACTAACTACACTATACATACCTCGTACTCGATCTGCACAATAATACTCCCCTACACTCCCGTGTACGTGAATCTAACTTGGCTTGTTTCTAAATTATACACATGTACAGAGTTAAAGAGTAAAAAGTAATTTCAGCCTGTGAAAACATGATCTTCTCTATTAGTAGCAGGAGCAAAAGCAAAAGGGTAAAGGGAATGTGTTAAGAAGAGAGAGAGAGAGTGAAGTAAAGGAGAGGAGAGAGGGTGATACAGATTCAATTGAATCTCACACTGCCTCACCACAAAGTGAATGGAATTTACGAGATGAGATTTACACTTGTAATTAGTTGTTGTGTCGTTCCATTGTAGGACAAAAGAGATGTTCCTCTAAACTCTAATCTAATCTCGATGGTACGTAGAAGTGGTAGTTAGTAAATGATGGGAGAAGTGTGTTGGAAAGGGGAGCTTCTTCCACGAAGGTATAACCCCATTTGTAAAAGGAACATTGCCAAAGCCTTGAATAATTGAAGTGAGGTTTTACGAGAGTTGGAAGACACTTTCAAACTCCACTCAACCACCTCCCTTTGCTTTCTTACAAATAGAATTAAGAACCCAAAAGTTGTTCACCTACTTAAGACTCAAGTATTATGCAAATGAGGTGGAAATGAATCATAAATGATTTTAGAGTAAACAAAGCCCACACTGCGGTGGTGGTGGCTGACTGTGTGTAGGTAGAAAGGACCCGATTATCAGTACCGCAGTGTGTTTCTAACAGCTAGCATCCGACTACAACAACGATGAAATGGATGTTTCTACGAACACACAAAGTATCTTGAAAGTATCCAATTCATTGTTGTGTTTGTGTATCAATTTAAAGGGCCAAAGGATAAAGTAGTTTTGTGGAATGTCTCCAAAACAGAACTTTCTCCACCTCCACACTATTTCATCTGTGGCTTTTGTTTGCACAGTTCGGATAGTTGAGACTAAGTGATGATTTAAACTCTGGAGTGAGAGTTTTCGTGAGCTAACAATTTATTTATAGAGAGAGAGAGAGATGGTAAAGCAAGAAGACAGTTCAAGAGGGGAGAACAGAGTAAGATAGAGAGTAAGTAAACTCATCATCACATCACAGGGAGTAATTTTGGATGAGGGAAAGAACACAACTATACACACAGACAGTTCTACTTGCAATGCCGTGCTTTCAGTTTATTTGTCTCGTGTGACAAGAGACATTATTACAGTTGACAGGAGAGAGAGAGAGAGTCCCCACGGAGCTTCTTTAACTGCTTGTCAACCATTTGGCTAATTTGAGAAGGGGAATCTTTGATCCGAATTCTGACCCTGAACTCATGGCTCATTAGGATTTAATTCGATCTAACAGAGTTGAAACATATTCGTTTTATTCTACGATGCTTTCCTCTAGACTCTTTGAAGCGTGTCTTCTGAAACATGAAACATTAAATGTATCTATCTCTTATCCAAGCCAAGATGATTTTAAGAAAAAGAAGCAGGTTGGAGTTGGACAAAGCAAACTTAAGTATTGTACGATGTAAAAGTAAATGAAAATACAAAACTATGTTTTTTTACGAGTAATGAGATCACAAAAGTTGTTGTTTTGTCTGTAAGAAGACAGAAAAGATTTGAGTGAGTTGTGCAGTTTTGAAAGGGACTTTATTCATTACTACCCTTGTTTCTGTAAAGCGGATTACAAATTCAGAAGGATATATACATATACAACTTCATACATGCTAGGAAAAATATAGAGGAAATAAGAAGTATTATTATTATACACTCTGAATTTCTTTTTCCCTTCAAAGTAATGGATAGTAAGTAAGTAGGTAGGGAAAGATAGTGGAGAAAGTTTGAGAGAAAGAGAGAGTTGTGTTCTGATGTGGACATAAAAGAAGACTCTAAGAATCTTTTGCTTTCTCTTCTTCTTAGAGAAATAAGACATGTGGAAAACAAAGTGGAAGCAATAAAAAACACTTAATGGCCCTCCAATAATTACGGCCATAAAACATTCGTTTATCTTCCACTTGTATCATTTAAATGTTTATTTCAATTGAAGTTCAACCCGGTGTCTTCGGCCTATACTTGTCTGTGTGTATACGTGTGGTGTCCTAGTTGGATTAAGAGAATCCGGATGGGATGTTGATGTGGGACAAAGCAAAGATCCGACGTAACGGCTTCGTTAAAGTAACTTATCACTTGAATTGGTGGTGGTCTTTCGTCTACTACTAACCTATAGCAGCAGCTTACACTTCTGCTTTGTGTACTACTGACTGTGTGGAAACAACGCGTGCCCACTTACGCGAATTTAAAAGTTGATTATATCAAACAATTACCCAAGGAGATGAATCCGTATGAGTGCTTGCCAATTTAACAATTCAGAAGAAGAGAACGCGCATTTATTAAAAGCACAAGCATTTCAAACCAATTTCTCTACTTGATTTCTCTGAGAGCAAGACGTGACCTTCTCGGAAGCTTCGCTGATAAGGTTTGAATTGATGACAAGTTCTTTGCTCTACCTGAAACTTCTTTCCTGTTTGATAAGGCTTATTTCCTTTGCAAAATGTGGCATTCAAGGATTCTCATATATTGGATTGCTGTCACACAAAGAATATTTTCCATGAAGACCTTTTCCCTTTTTGCCAATTTCAGTCACTCACAGTAATTCTCCATCCTGTCATACGACCTTACTACTGATTTCTTTTTTCATTTCGTTCGATATGCTTTTGCGACTCCCTATGACTTTGACACACGATCTCGTGAATGTTTCCTTGTAGGAAAGTAGTTTTATTTCCCCCTCAAGTGCCGATGTCAAATTACCATAAACGTGTATGGAGTAACGCCAATCTTCTGGTTATGAACTTCTACTTAAAAGCACTCTTCAATAATACCCACTGTTAATTTCATGCTTAATCGGTAGGGATTCTCGTTATTCTCGTTATTTGCACCAAGTGTATACATATATAGTGCCATCAACAGACGTTCGTTGCTAAAAAAATATGCATAATCTAATGGCGTGTGTAATTACATACGTATTAAGATTAGTTGTGTTAGCACCAGGTGGATTTCACTTTCTAAATTAATTCTAAATTGTCGTTTAGAGAAATGCTTGCTTTCGAGAAGACCTACGGTTCTTTGATTTGCGTCATTTACATGCATATACCCATTTCAATTCTAACACAGATGCAGTTGACTTAAATGGGTCGAGTACATGCATGTAGTAGTAGGGCTGCCTGCATCACTTCAAATTCCATTAACACTTTTTGGGCCATTCAAATAACATGCGGGGTAATCTGGTGTGCTGCTTCCTTGTGAAAAGTTTCGTGAATGAAAGGTTAATCTTCAAATAATACAGCGTACCTTTGTGAGTACAAATTAGTATTAGTCTTAGAAATCTCTACTACAAACCCAAAAAGACTGTGCGATGGTATGTAAGTTAATCTACGCTTCGTTTGTTGCAAGATCATTAAGAGTAGTAGTACTAAGTACGTGACTCCTCACTTAGTATTCTAGGACACAGCTGAAGTATTTATTTGTCATGAGCTTAGTTTAAAATGTCAAACACTTGTGCACTCAGTCAGTTGAAGGCTTGAATGTTGCAGGGTATTTTGCGAGGTTGAGGCATGTATACGTTTCTTGTGTATGTTTAGCTACTTGGTGCAATATTTCAATGATTCACTCCACGTAAAACTCCAATTTGAAATGAATCGTCTTCATATTTCATTTCGTGACAGGAGTTGAGATTCTCGTCCTTGTGAGGAATTGAAAGAATAGATTTGTTCTAGAGAACAGGAAGATCATGAAGTTTTGATGATGACGAGAAGACGTGTTGCGTAAGGGCCAAGAGGGAGTCAATCTTTTCTTGTATGAGAAGCAGTTCACTCCACTACTCCACATTTTAACGTATGATCTTCTAAAATAAAGCATACATATATATAGGTCTTGTTCAGCGGACCAGTGCCACGGCTTCCTCCTCTGACTTATCCTACCCTTGAAATTGTTTGCTCAGCACATCCCAGAGTGAAAGGTAGTGTTATCCATGCTGCAGCAGTACACATGAAGGTATACATACCTCAGTAATCACAATGACCGACTGGCTACTTGCATCCTATAACCATATGTGGGTTAAATCGGGTGGAGAAATTCACTTTCGAAATTGGGTTATGTCGTACACCGTAGCTTTCATATATAGCCTATAGCAGTTTGTTGCTTTTCTCTGCATGTGAACGTCTATTTCCGGTCAGGGAAATCTTCCTGATACTTGCGTCTTGTCTCAAACATCTCACAAAGATGATCATACATGTCTTGCTCTCATGTTTCTGGTCTGAGGGAAACCTCTGCATGCAGCTATATATGCTACAGACACACTGTGACACTTGACACATGACGCTCACGATTTCGTCCCTCATGCGAAAGACTACGGTGAATTCTTTTTGAACAAGTTGACCTCCATCCCACCTCGTTGGTATGCAGGCGCAGCAGAGCAAATGGTTACCGCTGGGAAATTCCACTCTAAATGAAACTAACTCTAGCTTGAGATCTTGTCAAGTTGTCCTACAGCTACATCAACCTATTTATACACACGTATATGTGTGTGTCAGTGCATTAGGATATCGTGAATGTGTAGCCAAGATAAACTAACAATAGAGTGACGCATTTAAAGAAAAAGGTCCTGTCGTATATCGGTATTTTGGATCATTTTGCCTGCCATACTTTCTATACTATAGGTATCTAAATTCCCGTCCAAACTTTACATCTCCAATGTATAATGCAACCACATCCACGTATGAATCCCACACACACA
>Ga0194135_10001462_pt1 | contig 14167 bp, 3 predicted proteins | sample LitLau_LLRF_2013_FD_134024 | JGI IMG/M metagenome (GOLD analysis project Ga0194135, IMG submission 134024) | Freshwater sediment microbial communities in response to fracking from North America - Little Laurel Run_MetaG_LLRF_2013 (version 2) | ecosystem: Environmental > Aquatic > Freshwater >...
CAAGCAATGATCCGCAACCCCGCTGGCAGGAGAAACGATACCATGTGCTTTCATCCCTTGAAAACCGCGGCGAGGACTGTATGATCTTAGTGTCCGCGCCCTCTCCCACCGATAACAAGCCTTACGACCATAAATCTGAACCCGCTAAGCAACCCTTTCCTCGGGGTAAGAAATCACTAGCTATGTGTTACACCAGCACTGGTGACGCGTTGTCACTACCGCCGAAAAAGAAGGATATCTACCGTCCGTATTCTTTGGATGACCGGCCCGAAGACAAACACGATCAGGAAACAATAACTCACGACGTTTCATCGGGTATAGAAGAGTATCCATGCTCGGAACAAGAGAACTACTACGACGAACAGTTCTATTCGAGACCTGATGAAGATATCCGTGCAGCACACGCCATTTTAGACCTGAGTGCCTCCACCGTACCCCATGCTGAACCCACCACTTACCACGTGTCCACACCTTCATCTAAAACAGTTGCGTACACCTACGAGGCCTTTTTTGTCAGCGATGGCAGATCAAAGAAGAAGACGGCGCCAGTTGAACAAATTCCGATTGAATCTGACAAAGCGAAATATTCATGTACAGAGTGTGGGAAACAATATGCAACTAGTTCTAACCTTTCAAGGCATAAACAAACGCACAGAAGTTTGGATTCGCAGTCAGCAAAGAGATGCAATACTTGCGGGAAGGCTTACGTCAGCATGCCAGCGTTGGCCATGCATTTGCTTACGCACAAATTGTCCCACGGTTGCGGGGTTTGCGGGAAACTGTTCTCAAGACCGTGGTTGTTGCAAGGGCATTTGAGATCTCATACTGGAGAAAAGCCCTATGGATGTGCGCACTGTGGGAAAGCTTTTGCTGATCGCAGTAATCTTCGCGCTCATATGCAGGTAAGCTGACTTTTCTTTCCAGAAGAAGTGTGCCATATAGGCGAGACGAGCCTTATTAGAACTTCTTATGTACAGACTGCTGAAGGTTAGTGATGCAAAACTAGCTACCTTTTTCCTAGTAGGTGTTTAGATCTCGCTGAATCGTTCAGCCGCGTTGAATTGACTCCCATTTTTGAGACAGTTGTTTCCTTTACAGACGCATTCAATAGAGAAAAACTACAACTGCCTAAAATGCAACAAATCCTTCGCCCTCAAATCATATTTAAACAAACATCTAGAATCTGCTTGCTTCAAAGATAAGGACTCCCTGGACATGCCCTCGTCACCGCTGACGCCCCCCCAGTCCCCCTCCTCGCCTGTCTCTGATACTTACCACCTCTAATTCTGTCAACACCATTGATTTCACATTCACCTCTAGCCTTGCAAATTGTGGTCTCTCATCAAGCTAATTTTCATTATGATTAAATGGGTATAACGTACTGCCAATTACTTCTTGATACCCGATCTGATAAGTATAATTTCGCATGATCACAGAACTAGAAGTGGGTACGATTTCACTGGTCTCTTTGCGTCCTTCCTGTTCTTCTTCGTAGTCTTCCATTGTTTAGACTTAATTGATTGCATTACAATATACTGTTTTCAAAATGTTTGCGTTCTCTCACAATATACATCAATTTTTACTGGTATGTTGGTTAAAAATGCGCAAAAATATAAATTTAAACATTCAAAACGTCAGCTATTTGGTCCGCTCTGACATACTTTCGGTTTGCCCTGCTACTTAGCTAAACAGCCAACAACGTTTTTTTAAAGACCAGCATACCCCTGTAAACGCCTTTGAGGGGTTGTACAAGACATTTATTCACATCTTGACATAAATACACTTTCATCTCATATTTTTACTAGGCCGTGGCTTTAAAAAAATAATATTATGGATAGCCAGAAGAAATAATAATTATTATATCATTGGATAATATCATTCACTATGAGAAAATGTCACACCAACCCTTTTGAAGGATTTATCGTCTTATGTTAGTTACATTTAAGAAAATAACTCTGCAAAGCACATAATGTACTTAATTTTAATAAGTAATGATGATTCATTTGTATAAACGTATTTTAACACCAACTAATTTTGGTACCCAAACATTGTAGATAACCAATGACATACTAATGGTATTGGTACTGCAAAATGCTTACTAGCTTGTCCTATAATTTTTTCATCGAATTAATTTCAACGATTTATCGCACAATTCTATATTGAATTGTGAGTTTCAAATACAACGAATTTTGGATTTTTTAGTCTAGTCTAGCCGGTACTCTAGTCGTAATCGATTTGGAGCTGGGTTTACTAAGTTCTGTTAAAAGCTCAATTCAATTCCTCTCAGAGTCAGAGATCTAGGTAGGTAAACCGAAATTCGTTGAGATTAACAGAGTTTGGTAAACTGAAACCCAAGAGTACATCTATTTTCAATATTCTAGTCACATGGTTAGAAGTTACTAATTACGTAGCAGTATTTCAGGGTGTCGCCAGAGGTTAAATTTATTTCTAGGAGAAGAAAACTATCAACATGTTGAGGGAATAAGACAAATATTTTAACCTCCTGCACAACCCAGTGCAGTATTAACATTTTGACAATTTTTAGTCAAATCCAAGCCTAAGCCGCAGTTACACTTAGATGTAAAAAATACCTATAGTTAATTTAGGTTAAGTTAGTTGTAAGTAACAAGTCAGCAAACAAAATGATCTCAGTCATTAATAATAGTCATTTTACTAAAGCCTGATCAAAATACTCTAACTTGTAAAATGTTCCATGCTTATACATTCCGTTTATGTAGACGTAGTTTTTTGTAACAACGAATGCTTACTTTAGAAGCAATAAGATGGTCAGCAACGAAGTGTTTTTTAGTTTGTAGGTTAGTTGAAAATGTATACACCAATCATAGTGATAGAAAAAAGGTATTTTGGTTGCCCTTTTTGAGATATTTTTTATTGTAGCCTTGCCTGTTGCCTAAACTATATACCTACATAGACCAAGCGCATCACTGTAATATATAAAACAACACATGCTATTTTATTTTTTGTTGGTGTCAGATGGATACACTATTCCAATTATCATAGTCTCAATAAATCCAGCGAAAACGAGAAAATAAACAAAGGATATGCCTACAGGGTGATTCAGTGAAAGGGTGCCAAATTATAGATATGTGCATGATAGAGGGTCCATTTGATAATTAATTGCCCCATTGGCCATACCTCGATTTCGTCGCATAAGGAGCTATGGTATCGGTTCGCCATCTTGGATTTTCAAAATAATCCAATTCGTCGAAAATTCAACTTTCAGATTCTGGAAAATCTGACTTTGAAAAAAAGTGCAGTTAAGTAAGTACCAAGAAAATCAAAAAAATTGCATAGTCTTTCCTCAATGGCCAAAACCAAATCCCATTTTTTGCCTTAATGCGGCCCTAGCTCCCTACACGACGAAATCGAGGTACGGCCAATGCAAAAAATGTCCATAGACGACCCCTCTATCACCAGGATTTTTTGGCACACTTTCACTGAATCACTCTGTATTTGAGTAATAAAATAAATATAAAATAATGTAAATCTTCCCAAAAGAGTTAAGTATAATACAAAACAATCTTAAGAATTATTGGACAGGGCTGATCCTTGCATGATCTTGAATTCTTGAATAGTGTTGAACCTTTTGCCATTTGCGAATAAAAGGGAAAGTATAATACCTATTACTGAGCTGTTTAAATAATTCAGCACGCATTAAAGGGAAAGCACTCAAAGTATGAAGGGAATGTTTTAATCTGGGGGAAATTCGGGTCGGTCAGCGATTTCGAAACAGCGCGTCGGTAATAAAATCAGATGCAGGGGGAAAACACAGCACCCTGGGGAAATTCAAAACCTGCAATATTGCTCTTTCGGAATTTCTATCCCTGCCACCAGTAAATACTTGGAAGCTAATGCCCCAAACTTGGTAAAAGTGTAAATATTTGTGAAAACCTCTTGCTATTCTTCGAGGAAAATATTAAGCAAACTTTGGGAGGGACGGCAGAAATGGGCAGCCTTTTGTTTTCTTTATATAGCACTCAGGAAAACATGCAATAAAAGCTCTCTGGAGACTCTAAGCCCCTGTTGGAAAAGTCCACTAGTTGAGCGTCTCAAATTCCTGTAAATATAAATATGGGTTCGTCCAAAAGTTCCGACCCATTTTACGGATTTGACTAATATCCTGCAAAAGTAGGAGGGAGTTAAATAAATAGTTTTGACAGCAGTTACAAGAAAATTATTTTGTGACAGCAGCAAGAAAAAGCACACAGAAAACATTCCAAGCCACGGGTTTATTTAGTGACTTGGTAGAACTTCAGCAGAATTTTCTAAAGTAATGCTTATAGAATACGTATTATATTCATCCTAGACGACCTTACAGAAATGTCAATAATATCCCAGGTTCGAGAATCCAATTAGGAGAATTTTAATCGCAATGAATTTCCACTCAAGGAGAAACTAGTCAGATTAAAATATAAAAGAATACCAACTTTCTGAATATCCCTAGTGCTGAGAGGTCTACCAGTTGAGCCTACCCCCACCAAATTCAGCCGTGTTTGCTGGGCTGCTTATTTTGTTGGCTGAAATTCAAACACTTGATGTGTCGTCTGCGCTCTTATCTGCGCTGCCCCCTTCCCACCACTATCTCCTCCCCCTATAATATCTTTGGCGCCAACAGAAGTTTTTTTTGCTAAACCATTACTACACAATGGCTTATTTTTCCATCTAGTCATCTTCGTATCGATTTTTACTGCTTGAACAAATTATTTTCATCACCATTTTTATTAATTTCATTCACTGGATGGACTTAATCTAGCTTTAAGTACCTGTACCTAATGCCAAATGAGAAACTTATAATTTGAAAATACACTATATTATTATCTTATCTTATTACCTACTATAATTTAGGATTTAACCGCTCAATGATTGTGGGTAAAAATATACCTACCCTACACCTTAGTAAACAATAATGTAGTGCTCTCAAAACACTAAAAAATAACTTCTTAAACTTAAAAAAAGGCAGTGGCATGCAACAGAATAAAAAATGTCGCAAAAGAGTAAACAATGCAAAGGGAGTGTGTTCTAGTCAAATTGCTTAGATGTTAGGTTTTTGTAGGTATATTATAAATGCACGTACGAAAAGTAGAATGAAGGCCTAAACTATAATAATTAAATTAAGCAGAGACATATTTTTAGAGTCTGAGTGGCGTGAACCTTATATAAAATTATGTAATTCTCACCTTCTTCAAAAACGCCAAAAAATATTATTAATTTCTTTTTCACAATATTTTAAACAATAACTTATCTAGGTACATCTTATCTATTGAATAATATCACTCTGAAAATTGAGATTAGAACAGGGTTGTTCTGGAAAATTTACTAAACTCTTAAATCAGATAATTTCGCAAAATAATAATTTTTTGCATAGGTACCTAAGATATTATCTGTTGCGGTAAAAAGTCAATAAATTATAACACGTACCTAACCTTAGGTATTTTTTTCTGATGAAACCTACATTTCATCTATTGAATAATATCACTCTGAAAATTGAGATTAGAACAGGGTTGTTCTGGAAAGTTTACTAAACTCTTAAATCAGATAATTTCGCAAAATAATAATTTTTTGCATAGGTAAGATATCTGTTGCGGTAAAAAGTCAATAAATTAAAACACGTACCTAACCTTAGGTATTTTTTTTTGATGAAACCTTTGACAACCCATCAAACAAATTATTGCAGAAAACAATAATTAATCTCTATTAAGTACAATAAAAATAATTAAATACCGACATACGAAGATATCAACCTTTACATAAAGTTATAGCAATAGTAAATATCAAATGAAACTAGGAAAATAGAATTACTAACGTTGAATTTTAAAAAAGTCAATGAATTCTTCAATTAATTAACATTTATTTTGAAAAAAATCACATCCTACCTATAGAACTTGTAATAACTCTGTTGTTATGTGTGATTAATTTCATAAAAATTACGATATCGGTAGGGAGATACCGTAATAAATATTCAAGTCCGGTCATTTTTTGCACGATTTATAGGCAAAGTTTTGCCAAACTGATTTTAAATACCTACTCTAAACAATTCAAGAAAAGTACCTACTTACTAACATTTTTAGAAATTTTTTTGAGGATGCGTGAATGTATAGATTGTGATATAAAGTTTTATTAGCAATAATTTTTAAGACCTTAGTGGTTAAGATTTTCTGGCAGTTGATGGGAGTCTTGTTTTATGTAAATTTTGTTAATAATTAAAAAAATATTCGAGGAATTCTTCTTTTAATATTTGCCCAATAAATTATGAATATTACCTACCTATAACAATATCTATTCAAATCAAATTGTCGATAAGTTTTCCAAAGATCTTGAAGATTTACCTACCTAGGTATAGATTTTGTCAATAAGAAAAAAATTATGTTCCCTCATTTTCGAAAATTGGGTAGGTATAAGATTTGGAGATTATTTAAGGATATCTGTAGGTATATTTTGAACCAGCCAGGTGGTTTTGGATTCCATGAATATTTTTTTTTTCAATAAGCGAACTCCCAGAAATGTCGGGTATTCAAAAGCAATAAATACGTAGCCAGGGGACATGGAATGTCTAAGCACTTCCTGACCCCAAAACGAGAGCAATACCTTATAGTAATAATAACTATAGAACCCTACTTATAATTAATTATAATTATATTATACTATTATCTAGTCCTTACGTAGTTCTAGCTGCCACTTTATTCTATAGCAATACAGTGATATATTGGCTTTTTGCGTAGACGTACTACTATAAAGTTGTAATTATAATAGAACAAACAAATAAATAATTATTTTATTTCAATAAATAGTATCGAACTTTTCAAAACAAAGTTATCACAAATCCACTTATTCAAATCCAAAAAAAGATTAATACATAATTGGTAGTAATCAAAATTTTCCCGTACTGTAATACGGGCCTGATTAATACATTATTTAAGGTTTTTTCCAATTATGTAGTCAATTAGGTCCCTAACTATTTACTTATTTTGTATGCAAACTGTATTAACTATGTATTTTACGTTTAATTCAATTGCAAATTGTCATATTAGTTATGTCAAATTAGTTAAAAATAAGTCAATTTGGTATCGGATTAACCAATTATTATATTCTACCTTAATGTATTCAAAGAATATTGCATAATTATTATTATGTTTATAAGTAGCGAAAATTGCTACATTAGGTATGAAAATCCACCAGTAGCTGACCCCCTAAGAAAATTTTTGATTTTCAATTTTAATAAAAAAGAGCGTATATTCTCCCCAAGTTCAATGCCATAAGTATTGTCTTTTCTAGGTACCTAATTCCTAAAACTGTCTTTATAATAATTGTGTGTAGGTATGCATTTCTTGCCTAAAATCATATTGAAGCATCGTATGGAACCAGATTCGTAATAGTGCCCTTCTACCTACTTAAGGCTGAATAACTGAAGAACCGCCTGTACTTAAGTTTGACCATCTATACTCCTAATGCTCACCCACCCCTATATTTGTAGGCGAATTCTCGCTCGGTTTTTTCTTCTTTCGAAAGTTATAAGGGCTAAGAAATATACCACCATACTAAAAAATGCTACAAAAACATAATAATAATAGTGCTTTAATTGAAAGTCACAGTGCACCGTGCAGGTGGCACTAAGGCCACCATAGCACCCTTATCAAACAAAAAATAGAATAAATGTAAACTAGAAACTAGGAAATAAATACAAACAATTTAGACTATATAACTATCCAAAATATGATAGCTTTACAAATGAACCAATAATAATGCATTGTCATTATTTTCATGATTTGGGTTAACACTTTGAAATAGCGGATTTGTATTTCAAAATAGCTCCAAGCTAAGCTCGAAAGTGATCCCTGAAATTTTCTAAACTAAAACCAAAGAGTTTGCAAAATAAAATCATAATTCCCGTTTCGGACTAAAGGGTCGCAGGCATTGGTGCACGCAACCCTGAATGCTTGGTACCTAGGGGTGACACTGACTAATGTTCCGCTGAATCTGCTAAATTGAACGTCACAGAAGTAGAATTAAGCCTTGAACTAAGGAGAAGCAACAACAAAATCTCCCAAAACCCTATTTGATGACACAATACACTTTAACAATTCTGTGAATGGTGGAAAAGTGCGAATTGTTTCATAAATGGGAAAACATCTGCATTTGTAAATGCAGTGGTATCAAAAAATTGGAATAAAAGCAACAAATATATAGGTACTATACACTTCTAAAAAATGATGTACTCTCCAAAAAAATTCAAATTACTTAACTAGAGCCCACTTAACACGAGGTGGTCAGCTATTGATGCAGGGTCAGCTCCTGGTGCATTTACATTAATGAAGTAGGTACGAAAAAGTGATCCTGGTTTTGTTATCTTATGTAAATAGTGTTGTATCTATTCATTCATCATTTTAATTTAATTCCATGACAAAACAATTGACATTAAACAATAATAATTTCCCCTAAAGTGGCCACATATTAATATGGTGTTAGAAAAGAAGAAAACCCGGTCCTTAATCTGGTTCAATACTATAAGGACTACATAACATACAAGTAATGTGAAACACAGCATACCTAATACTCATTTTTACCAAAGTTTTACATAGGTACGTAAGCGATCCAGCTAGTTTTGTCTCACCTGCTACCAAAACTCAGATAACGACTTATAAATTAATACTCAAATATTGATTGTAGGATACAAACAAAACTTCAACTGACTTTATGAATACCTAATTCGTAGTGTTTTAGGACGACTAATATTGTCGAAATTCTGTACTTATTCATAACAGATTTTAGATAACAAAAGGTTGATACTAAAGATGTATCTGATGTTTCTTTTTCAAACTATTCATGACAACATCATATTGGACAACGTATTTTTAGGAATCCTACACGTTTTTTGGTTAGTTTGGTAATCATTTTTAGATTTCAAACTATGGACTTCGAATAAAAAAATAATTGATTTAATGTTTAAAGGGGCAAGTCATATTTGTACGTGTCCATAGTTACATATGTTCTTACCATACATATATACACATATGGTACAGCGTCAGCAATAATAAATATTAGGGGTATCCATCTCTAGTCTTTTTTGTGAAATAAATGTTTTGAAATCTAAAGCAGACCATTAACTAAATCTTATTTTATAAATGAAAGTATGATAGTGTCAAGCTTATGGCCAGTTTTTGTGTTTCACCTATAGTGAGTGAACACCCCTACGAAATAAATCCTACTATTATAGTTCCGAAAAAATCTTAAACTTTTAAAGAGAAAAAAATTATTCTCGCTGATCTTTACAATATCTCCAATGATCTTTACATGTACTAAAGGTATATCTCTTGTAAAACATTCGTTCTGCATGTGTTTGTTAACAGTTTGAACGTTCCACATTCTGTCAACCATTCCGTTAAGCAATAGGAAATTTTGTATTATATTTTCATAAAAATAAATAAATATAGACTAGTTGACATATTGCTTCAAAAAGTGTTTTATATTTGTGTTTTACCTTCGTAGTACCTACATACCTATGTAGATTTTTACCGTCCAAATTGGTAGGTATAGTTATTTCACTTAAATGAAAAATTGGAGGAAAACAAAGCAGCAACATGTTAGCTGATTTTCTAATGGAAAACTAAGTAGCTACTGTGTCAGTGTTCATGGAATCACATACCTTTTTTATAATATATAGACATGGTATCGTACAATAAGTATGAGCGGGTAGAAATACCAAGAATCAAAGTTCAGTCATGGGTCATTGCTTGAAACGAAGGATGAGAAAGAAGATGAAGAAAAACAGTAAATTCAAAGAAACTTTAATGCCGACGTCTGCCGCAGGGTTTTATCTTATAAAAGAACGAAGAAACAATAAAATGGGTGGTTGGGGCAATAAGAAATAGGGGAGGGGGTGAGAAGAGGTAGTAGACGGTCGACACTTAGAGAACCATTTCAAGTGGGCAAAGTGAAATGTCCCTTCCTCAGTAGGGGAAAAAGGGAGAAAGAGGGGGAGTTGAAGCCCATAACCATTTCATTGTAATGCCACTATCCTTCAGGTGCTCCAAATGGGTTTCTTTAGGTTTCGGATCTTGAAAAGGCGGGAAATAATATCTTGTATGATGTATGAGCCTGCATATCATTGTAAGTTTGGAAATCTGGGATAGGAGCGAAATCAAAATTCTTATAATAGGGGGTTCACGATCAAATTAAAATGTGATGATCAGGCGTAATAGTGATCGAGGATTATTTCTAACCACGTTAGAATTTTCTTAATCCTGATTATTAAATTTCAATTTGATCGTGGTCCGGCCTTATTACTTCTAGATGATCGTTTTATGATTATATCTAAGGTACATCAGTACATAAAATATAACGTTCTTGGGCTGGACTGCTGAGCATTTGCAGACCTTCTGATTATAGTCCGAACAACTGGCTCTTAGTTACAAAATGACCTGAGCTGCTTACAACCGGCAATGGCAGGACACCTGTGCAGAAGCAATATAAAATCTTCATTTATCAACTGGAGAAACAACTCGGGCCTTTTGGCAGTTACCTTATATTTGCCCCTTCAAAGCACTACTGATTTTTTTCCAGAGACAATAGGTAAGTTTATCGGAATCCACTATAGGTAGTTTGAAGATCCGCTAGATCACGTAATAGGTAATCATTGGTGATGATAATGTGAGAAGTGATGTGGTAGGTAAGCTAGAAAAGTTTTCAACTCTAGATCTCCCGTATGCAAATCGAAAGTGCTAACCGCTCCCACAGAAGTAAGTGTAGACATAAAGGGTAATGCCTGATCCTAATATATGCCACAATTGTTCTAACGGCTAAAGGGGATTAGCCTTTCCCATTTGAATTAAATTTAATAATTATTACTATGGTCAAATATTTGTTCACGGTCTACTACAACCCAACCATTAATATGCTATAACTATATGATAAAGGGCGGCAGCTGTTTGGCTACAATTTGAGCAGATGTGATTTGCTTACGAGCAACAGGATGCCCATCGCATGTTTTGTGGATTTACTATGAATATATCACCTGGTGGCTTAATACCACCTGGCATGGCGCTTGCATTGTTCCCACAGGTACACCATTAGACATTACAAAAGACATTTTTAATTATTAGGTGCCCATACGGTGTGCTATATGCTTTTCTGTATTTTTAGAAACATAGTGGTGTATGTATAGGTACGTTGCTTAACAATTAGAAATATCTGGGAATTGTTGTTTGGTTTTCATCCGCAGTAGAGAAAAACTAAAATTAATAAATTTCAGTTAGTTTTCTGATTCAGTAAAAATAGAAAAAAAATGACATGATTGGTTATAGATGCATTTTTATTCCTAGCTCCAGGCCTAGTGAACCTATCAAAACTTTGCGACAGATGACCTCTAATCCAAGATATTCTGATAAGCTATAGCCACGTTTTGGAGTATTGGGTCGTGTCGAATCGCTGACTGAGCGTTTACATTATTTATTTTAAAGAACACGAAATATGCAAATATTTTTTTGGTACGATTATAATTCTTTTCTGGTTTAAATTTTTGGAATGAAAGTAAAGGTTCGAACAGGAGCGTAGGTCTGAGAGTCTAAAGTGCACGAATTACAAACTAAAAAATCACCGGGATTGCTGGAGTATAAGAAGTAAGTCGGCTACAAAGACATTTTACAGGAACAAACATGGTGGTATTCTTTGTAAGGATGTACGAGTAGGTATATTAGAATATAGAACTTATAAAAAAGTGAAAGCAAAAATGGTTAATTTTTCAGTGGTTAGTAAAAAAGGTCTCCTTTTTAAAACATAAGGCGCGGAATTTTAAAAAAGTCTACTATAAAAAATTTAGGCTGGTAAAAAGGGGTGAAAAGTGGATAAGTGAGGCAAGCAAGGCGCGGGTGTGTGAGGCGTCACAAAAACATGATTAGTCTCCTAATTGCTCTAGCCAATGATAAATTAATTACACCTTCCTTTATATTTATTAGAAGCGTCAGAGGCGCACCAAGAACGATTATAAAGTCCTTGTCAGATCAGATATCTAAGCTCTAAACTTATACTGCCCAGGGCCGGGAGCTTATAGAAATGCTCAGCTGCGGCAGCAAGTAACCTAACACCGGTAAACATGTCTTTGGATAGTAAAAACTTGGTCAGAAATAATCGTGTACAAAGTTCAATAAATTGGAAATTAATGGATCCAAAAGGGTAGAGGACAGGCCAGGATGGTAAGATGCAAATCCAACGTCGAGTCGGTATACCTTTTTTAAAACTACCCCCAAATTACATTTCCTTATCGTCATGCAAATAAAGTGGAATTTTCTACTTTTATGTGAAACTCAACAGTGTCACCCAATGACAGCGTAACACTTAACGGAAACTTGGTTGCTCAGTCAGGGATAGTAGGTGACGTATGTAATTCTAGACAGCAACTGCAGTATTCCTCCAGTATTGCTGTGAGTGCACCCCTTTTGGCCTACGCGTATGATCCCTCCCTGTTCATTTCCCCGCCTCTGCATCAAGGCCCCCCTCCCCCTCCCCTGGAGGGGGGTATCTCTTCACACAGATGCGTTGGGAATCCGTTGGCGTATTTACGTTTAATTAATTACTTTGAAGTATCAGACCGTCTTATTGTTGCATTCAAAACGTTATTGCTACTCCTTCAAATAATACCTTCTCCCCCTGTTTTCGAAATTCATTTCACGTATACAGAATAAGGATATAGATGGATTTCAGATGCAATAAAAAACAAAACACAATATTTTGGATATTCTTTCATATAATAAAGTTTAAAAAAATGGTAAAAAACAAAAGTTAAAACCGGACCTGAATCTGGTGTAATAATTGTTTGAGAAACGAATTGCACATTGTGTCGTCATGTGTGTTATGGCGGTTTGCACAAAGTTGCGCGAAGTTCCAGCTTTCATCACGAAATATTGTGAATCGAGTGAAAAGCCCAGGAAGACAGTTTTAACAAAAACAATTTTTTGTGCCATAGGTCCACTGCAAATTTATAAAATGAAAATTTCAGATCGACGGAGAAAATACATAGGTATATGTATTCATATAAAAAGGGATCATGAAGATTTAGAAAAGTAAATATTTAGCGTTTAGCCAGTGGAAGAAGAAAGAAAGGCCATTTTTCTTATCTGTTTAGGAGGGCATTACCCAAGAAAAGGCATATGAGGGTGTTATGACGTTGCTAGATTGTGAGCGCAATAACCGTTGGTTTTTACGTTGTGCTGTTGTGCTGCCGCTGCCGTTGCCCCTTCTGCTGACTTCTCGTCATGGATGGTTGACAAACACCAGCTGCTCCCTCAATATCTTTCCCCCTTTAAACCCCCCCTTTCCACTACCGACTCCCCTCATTTTGTATTGCATCTAGCATCTAGAGGCCAAATAATCATACAAACCTTACATGAGACCCCCTGCACCTGAAAAATATAAACCGGACGCATGTGCTACTTGAGAAGATTTTTTTTTTCATTTCTGCTCCCCTTTACTCCCCTTTTGCCACTACCGAATAGCTTTTAAAACCAATTCTGACCCTTAACCCCCCGACTTCCCTAATTTTAAGCCAAATGAGCATTATAATATGCAGGTTGATTCAGTGGAAAAATTTCAAATTAAATTAAATTTTCATAATTTTCCCCTAAATTACAATTAATATTATTTACTAGTCCATAAAGTATAATAAAAAGCCAAAGTAAGCTTGGGAGGGAAGTTATATTAGGAAATAATATGTAAATTATTATGTAGATACAGAAAAAGATCCTGACAATACCGGGTCCTTAAGAGGTTCCCTAATAATCTTCCTACCAAAATCTCGCATGTGGATACCATAGTAGTCCCTGGATAACTACTTGCGGGTGGATATCAAACTAGTAGTAATTGAGGAGTGGTATCTGAGTCTGAGAAGGTAAACATGGTAAGTTTCAACTTTCCGCATGATAAGATGTCAGTTTTCGTCTTCGAAATTTGGACCAGGAGGCCCCCACTTGTGACGAATGTACATAGTACCACAGTAGTCTTAGCGGAGAGGGCAAAGATAGCTGTGAAATGAGACCAGGAATGTGAGATCTTCGTCTTTGCAACGTTCTGAAAAATATTTTCCAACCCCAATGGAACTCAGTAAAACATTGGAGAAAGCAAAAGCAACAGCTTGCAGAGACGGTCCCCCCACCCATCC
>Ga0194135_10001463_pt1 | contig 14166 bp, 9 predicted proteins | sample LitLau_LLRF_2013_FD_134024 | JGI IMG/M metagenome (GOLD analysis project Ga0194135, IMG submission 134024) | Freshwater sediment microbial communities in response to fracking from North America - Little Laurel Run_MetaG_LLRF_2013 (version 2) | ecosystem: Environmental > Aquatic > Freshwater >...
AATACTTTGCTCATCTACAAATTCCAAGTTGTGGTTTGCATGTTCAACGCATTTAATTTACGAAATGATTCAACATTTCAAAAGAGCAAAAATAGTTGGGGTAGATTTTTAAACGCAGATTTTAAAAAAACCAGGGTAAGTTTGCGAAATCGTACTCACAAATTCTCGTCGCAAACTGGTAACTTTGCGAAAATTGCGTTGCGACGGAATTTTATGAGTACCCCCATTATCGCGTGAATTAATTGATGAGAAAGGAAGCTCCTCCTTTTGTTAGTTACGGTCAAGATTTCATTATACTATTAGCTAGCCGTAGATTTTTTACAGTTGACAATAAACCTCACGGCTCAATAACGATGATGTAAGCTGTGTAAAGGAACCGTCGTCGCTTATCATTCGATTCATGTTTTACATTTCAAATCTAAGCATTGAGAAAATCGAGATGAATTTGTGCGATAAACTTTGCCAAACAGCATTACTATAATAATAATAGGTGCCAAATTACAAGGCTAGTTTCTTATGTTACTTGTTGATAGGCTTCTCTCTCCGCATACACGTTGTGAGAAGAAGTGGCTTTGCTCACTTGTCATAAAATTTGTAACATTTAAAAAATCAGCATGAAACTCGTCTTTTACACGGTTAGATTTCACTTAACAAGAGCAAAAGTGTAAGATTACAATTCGATCGCTCAATTTCCAACAGATCTATATAGTTGAGGTTGGGCTGCAATATCATCTCAAGTAGACAGGGTAATTTATTGAATTTTTTATCTTACAACTTGCTGCGTGTTTTTTAATGTGAACCTTTTATGATACAAACATGCTACATACACAACACGTATGAAACCGAGTTTTATGAAGTGAATAACTTATTACGTTAGTTTTTAAGATCAAACAGGATCGGTAAAATTGGTCGTAGCGTAGCATTGTATACATTGAAAGAGGTCAGTTACTGGCTCCTCGTTTTCTGCTGATAAAAGTGTGAGACCATCATGGAAATTTAAAAGACTAAACTTCCAGTTCACTTTGAAATAGCAAAGTGTAATAACCCGAAGAAGGTAGAGAGGTATCAATATCTCTCGAAACTCAGATAAGGATGCAATGAAAAGTCTTAGATATCGCGTATTTAATTGCCGATTGTCTCGGTCTCAAATGGAAAATGTACGAATATCATGTCTGCTTATGTCTAGTGTACATTATTCTTCTGCAGTTACTAGCTGGAACAAGCAGGCCAAAGGTTAAAGTTTGTGTCTAGGAATATGCGTTCATCCTATTGATTTCATATGACAGTAAATAAGGCGAAATCATATACACGAACGGACAGTCTGCGTAATCCAACAGAAAGTGGGTGAGACAGATTCAGTCTTCAGCAGCAAGATTATATACGGGAAGGAGTTTTCTACGAAATTCGATTATTAAATGTAAATGTAGTTAACATTATTACCAGTACTAACTAAGAGGGAAGAGGGATGTGTGCTGGTTTATCTTAAAACTATGACTTTGAGTCAGGAGGAAACAACAAGTGAAGTTGCTAAAATGCTTAATGGAATGTGAGTATATAGCGAGTCGACTGGGAAGCTGGAAAACAAATATGATTAAGTCATATTATGTGTTCATTGCCGTGGAAGAATGGAAGTGTGTGCCCGAGATAAATCTGGATTTTGTTTTTGCTTCTTGACACACACGGATTGATCAAGACTGACAATAAAAAGAAGAATTGTTCATGAATTCTAACTATGTTCATTTGCAAGTCTAATTTGATATTCTTCTAAAACAAAATGCTTAGCTTCTCATAGCTTTTATGTGCTTAGGTTTGCAATATCTGACCAGATATTGAGTTCATTATATAGCTTTCATCTTCTGTAAGTACTATTGTGTATAGGTAGTTCCTTCCTCATGAATATGTATATATATGAACGGGAGGAGTAAAAAAGGTATTTAAGTTTTAGCTATACCCACACTCTCCACTTTCTTTGATCCTTGAAGGAAAGCTATTGTTCATTTAGCAAGCTCGTTATTATTAGTTTGGCGATAGCTGGCTGGATATTACAATTCCTCGTAATAATAAATTATACGTAAGCAGCACATACATATATATATATATAGTCACTAGTCACTATAGCCGTGTTAGAGTTAAAATTGTAACTGAACCAGGGCCTTATTTGCCGTATAATGAATATTTGCAGACTAGGAGAGTGTTTGTTTTCAAGAGGTGTATTAATCGATGATTTCATTTATTTTGCTCGTAGTTGTTTTCTGTACAAGAGGAACTAAGTAATATGTTAGACGGTTGCAAAACATAATCGACAATCGGAGATAGGGCGGAGTGTGTGTAAAACTTCACCGCAACTCGATTTATTGAGGTCACGTTATTTGTACTCGATTAAGTGTTTCGCGTCTCTTTCACTGCTGCTTTACATTAATTGGTTTTCGAGCATACAGCAAAGAGGCATTCTTCACGCCACCGGCGTTTACTTTACAGTAATTGATGATGAGATCATTTGGGTAATCAAATCACCTCATTCGAACTTCATGAATTAATTATCTCCTGCTACCTCTTACCACCTAGTCTTATTTTGTAATATATACCGTTACATTAATTATGGCAGTAGCAAGTGTTTCAAATTGCTGACATTTTCAAGTCTGTATCGCGTAATCATATATATATACTTATCATCAGTTTCATTTCCTTGAATTGCACAAGGCTCAATGTATGCATGCATATTGAATTGATTGGTTTTCAGAAATCCTTGATAAATTCATTATTAAATTATTATTAATTAAACGAAATGTGTAAGATATTGCATTCGCGTGAGAAGCTATCAAGCTATAAAAGCTTCTTTAGTTAGTTTGCATGTCAAATTGCCCATAAAGATATTGGTTATGAATTTGCATTTTTGCAATAGTGCATTTTTGCGAATGACGACGAATAAGTGGACTAGTTAACTCATATTGAATTAAGAATGCGGCGGTCTGGTCCTATTAAATATTGAACTTGACATGATTCTAAATATCTTCTACATTCATACACTACCACAATTACTACACACGACATGTAACATGCAAGATGGATTTGATTTCTTCAACACAATATTTATCACGATCATCGACCATAAAGATCAATAATTTTTGCACACCAGTAAAACATGCTATACCTATAACCTACAAGCAAGTGAGTCACAATTGTACAATGAGGAGTCGAAAAACTATTCAGGATGAAATCAAATTGATGAATCTATAACATCTGCTGGATTAGTCACATATTTTTATTCGAGTGAGATAATGATAGTAATAATCTGATGTTGATGCTGCTTACTCTGCGTTAAATGCAGATTCGTTTGAAGCCTAAAATTTAAGCAAAATTATCAACAGATAATTAACTCACATTAATAAACACGAGATAGGAGATGAAGGTGTGCAATCTCTCTCATAAAATGTTTTGTGAGCACGCAGGAACAAAACTATATTATATTTATATAGCCTCCACTTTCTAGTTAGTGAAGTGTATTCATTACATTCAAAATCTAATTTAAAATCTGATTGAGACATTATGAGAAAATGTTACTCATAAAGATTGTCGCATATTACAAGCATAAATGAAGGCTATAAATAATTAATGTACAATGTACAATGATAGATATATTATAGCAAGGGAAAAGGGAGTATTCAAAATAATAATAACGCAGCAGTGTAGAATGTTTTTAGTAGTTAGAAAAATAATGACTGTAGCGTATTATTAATCATCCTTCACGTTCCTCAACTTTTCTAAGTTTAGATGAACAGTTGCCAAAAACACTTCTGTAGCAAAACTATTAAACTGCACAGAGAACATTCTAGGCGGAAGCTTATTTCATAAAGTTGTCTTATGAATAGACCCTCACGTCACCAAAAGTCGAAATTTCGGACTCTCAACTCTTAAGAATAATGCACATGTGAAGTTGAAATCCGAGAGCATCTCGTCGTCGTCGTCGCTCTCGATCCGATCCCTTCGACTTCAGAGAAGTTCACGACATCACGAGTGATCACATTTCATTCCTTCTGAAGCCTTCCTTATTTTTTAATTGTGGTGTGCATCAGTTTCCGGTGATAAAATCAATCTATCCGCAGCTTATTATTGTGTCTGTATTATAGAGTCTCTGTACATGCGGAATGGATGTGTCTAAATAGCGAGTTTATTGCAATAGGTTTAAAGGATGACAAGTACGCTAGAAGTACATGCACAAGAGTTACAGTTACATAATAAGAAATTGAGATGAAATGAAAAGTAGGAGAGTGAATGGTTTCAACTTTAGTTGATTTCTCACTCCTCCCGAGTGAGCATCTCATTTTGTGGTTTGTGGCTTCGTTCTACTCTTGTACTCAAGATATTCATATTCTGCTGAATGCTGTCATAACATGAGCTAATTTTAGTTCTAGCGGAAGAACCCTTTGAACAAGTACTCCTCACTTAACCTTCAATAAAGTTATATTGCGGTTGTAGGCGTTTCTGCAGTTTTTGAAATTTGAAGTGAATTTTCGGGATAGACTTTTTAGCGTGGCTCGTATATAATGAGGCAAGGGAATAATGATAGTTGAAATGAGAAGCACGAACAAAAAATAATAATAAAGGGTACTTTTCGATGGGTTGCTAGTTTGGTAGTGCAAGGGGAGTTTCGAAGTGTACATGATCATCGTCAGGAGGAGGTAGAGAAGGAGGGGTGCGTTTTAGTCAGTTTTTTGTTCCGATTCCTCCGAGTTTTTGTCGGTGATTGTCAGTGAGAGTGCATAGTAGTTAGAACTTCTGTTGGAACTTGCAGACATTATAATATATATTGTAATATATAGTATAAGCTTCGTGCACGGATAGCAACACCTTTTGCCATATCTGAGAATAATAATAATCAAACTCTGTGTGAGTTTCAGTCAGTCTGATTCTTCCTCTGCATGTGACTTCGAGAGAGACCTTTAATACAATCGACCTTTAAAGATAAGGCAAAGTGAAAAGTGATTCATGCCTGGAAATAAACGCAATAATTGAAAGAATAGCCTGCGTTAAATTGGAACTCAGAAACTGAGAGTGTACTCTTTGTCTGCAGTTGAGAACAAAGCGAAGAAGTCTGAAAGTGCATCATTGAAAGACTTATTAGCATTTATTTGTAACAAAAGAGGCGAGTGTGTAAAAGTAAAAGAAAGTTCAGCTAAGCTTCAATTTGTGATATTGAGACTTGTAGCTCGTCGTGGATAGGCAAACGCTTTGTTCAAGTGACAAGTGGGAGCAAAGCAAGGTGCCTGGCTGTGTTTGTGAGTGGTGCAGTTATAGGGATGTGCAGTAGTATCAAGCAAGATAACAACGATAAATGGTTATCTATTGCTTCATCAGATTGAAACCACTTTTTACGTTTTCTACATTTCCTCTACTTTATCAGCAGTCGCGGTTTCAAATTGTTTCGGGAAGAGGATCTCCAATTCTTGCTCCGTGATCGGCAATATATTTTAATTCCTCGTGTTCAGGTTTCAGGATAATGTGAGACTTTTCGAAGTGACTTTTAACAAGTGTTGGCTTCTCTTGTCTATAGTGTCCTTTAACCTGAAGCATCAATGTAGGTACAAGAATAATAATCATAGCGGCATCGCCTGGAACAAAGTGTGTAGAAAAGTGTGGTAATAACGTTTAAGGTTATTGTTACATTATTGACATTTCTGCCACTGGATTGCCCAGATTGGTCTAAAAGATTTATTGAAATCTCGAAATCTGAAATCTGTTAAGCCGCACCACCAAAGCTCTATTTACGACAATGAGTCGAAACAAATCTCAGAAAACACGTAACGGGAGTCGAATTCGGGTGAGTTGGGAATTTGTCTGTAGATCTTGATCATGATTAATATTAATATGTATTTATGACATGTGACACGGTAATAATATTCGGTCGTGTTGTTCCCGGATGAGATATCAGTTCGAATTATGTAATAACGATAATGATACCATCTTTCTTCACCCCATTCGCTCAGGTTTTATAGGTACTTGATTAAACTTCACAATCATTAAATTTATGTTCCGTTGTGTTCGAAAAAAATGAATTGGAATGAAAGGTTAGTAAGGTTAGTTCCAGAGAAGTGCAAGGTAATCAAAAGTCAAATACTAGTTAATACTCAACTACTTCGAGTGAACGACGACGACGAGGCAAGGTGATAAATAAATGCTCTCAGTGGTGGTGGTGGTGTTTGTTCAATGATCGGGTATTCCACACGAGTTCATAAGATTCTTTCTAAAAAAAAGTCATTATCGCATTTTGGTTGTTTAAATCCCTTCACAAGGTATTTTAAAAGTTGACGTACATGATTATCGATCAGAATTCTCAATTGGCCATGCATTTGGGCGATTTGGGGCATACCCGGAATTTCTAGACACGTAATAATGATGTAATAATAGAATGATCGTGTAGTTGTTGTGGATGGATAGCGTCTATTCTATACATATAAAGATATAAAAAACCTTCATGCAACATGTGAAAGTCTCGTATAAAGCCGAGGGTGATGATGACGATGACGCTTTCATGACTCATGAAAGTTCGTCAGTGTTTTCTCCAATGTGAAACTTTTGGTTTCAATGTCTGATTGGGCAATCAAAATCTCCCAGAATTGCTAATGACAATATTTTAAGCTATTAAAAAATTTCCGATTCCAAAATTTCTCATCTTTTAAATGGTTAAATTATTGTAATAATACTAATTTAATGTATCACACACATGTAAACCCAAATTGTATCAAAATTCCAAATTACTCTTCAGATGAATATAAATGGACAAACAAATTTCAGTAACAAACTAATCTGGACTTGGAAATAGCTAATTAATATCCCAATATCTCTTTGTTACGCAAAGTACATTAAAATGCGTCGAAGTACTCCTTCGTCCTACAACCTCGTTCGAGCACAAAAGTCAACTGTTAGATTTGCTGGGAGGAATGTTTTAGGACCAAGACAACCTAGTAGACGATCAACACCACCCCCACCAGAGGTTCAAGTACCAGTGGTGGTAGTGACTACATCAGATGGATTGACCCCGACTAGGAGTATTTTAAAAGTCCTTAATCCCTTAGACCCAAACTACAAAGGTTCTCATCAAAAAGCCCACAAGCACAGAGTTACAATAGTTGTATGAAAACATGTTACAAGAATACAAGTATATTTATAGTATAGGTTTTTTCAGAAGCATTTGACAGTTTGTGACAAAGTGCATGATTTTATCGTTTTTTAGACGGAAAGTGAGAATTCAGGGAAATGGGAAGACGAGGGTGGGATTTACATGAAGGGCGAGAAGGCTCCACTTTCTCCAGTGAGCGAAGCTCCAGACGAAGAAGACGACGATGGGGGTCTGATGATGTATGACGTTGCTGAAGTTGGAGTTCCAGCGGTAAACGGCATTAGTCCAGTTTATTAATTAAACTAATTAAATTTAATATGAGAGGTCTGTTCACTTATTAGATTGGAATGGCTTTGTTGCTTCATCTTCGTAGGTACCTGATGGAGGCTACGGATGGGTGATAGTCTTCGCTTCTTTCATGTGCAACCTCATTGTTGATGGAATTGCCAACAGTTTTGGAGTGTTCCTTCCTAAATACGTCGCTGCTTTTGATGTCGGCAAAGGAGATGCTGCATGGGCTGGAAGTCTTCTATGTGGAGTATATCTCTGCGTTGGTAAGTGGTGGTGGTGGTGGTTTGGAGATATCCATTTAGTAGAGCTCTATATATGATTGTCAGCGTAAAATTATTATTCACACTTCAAATGAATCTTATCACTCAGGCAGTTTTGTTAAAAGCATACATATATGCTCATTCACGATTATTACGTAATTATTTTTATACTTGACTAGGCTAGCAGTTCTTGGCTGTCTATTTTTAGATGTTAAGTGTGAACATTGAACGGATGTCAGCAATAGCGATTCTGTGTGATCTGTACAAAGGTTATTTATTTGTTTATTCAGTTATCAAGAAGAAAATGCAACAAGATGATAATAAGATGAAGGAATTTTACAAAAAGGGAATCTGAATCTTCATACGTTCTTGCTCCAAATATATATTAGTCGATTTAGTAATACATATATTGTCAGATAAATCTTAACTGAGCCGTAGAAATGTCTTTCAAGTAAGATTTTACGATCTGATAAGTTGTTTTGTCGATTCAGTTGAATGGAGTGCAATTGTGTAGTAATTCACTTCTGGTGGTGCAAGTTGCGAGACAGGAATAGAAATACTCGTAGAAATGACGCTACTAATGATGTTATCCATAGTACAAGACGATTGTATAGACGATGCCATTTACTACGAATCGTGGGTAGATTAATTTTTATTGGAATTATCTGCTGCTAAAATAACTTCCAAAAGTCTGAGCGTACATTAGATCATATATCCTTTGATGATGAGACAGCTTGTAAAGTCATGTGCATTGTACATAATTTTGGTTTTGAATTACAGGACCGATAGTCAGTGCATTGACGAATAAATTTGGCTGCCGAGTCGTCTGTATCGCCGGATCTATCGTTGCTGCTGGAGGATTTGCTTTGTCAGCCTTGTCTCCATCTCTGACTGTACTGATGCTTACCTATGGAGTCATTGGAGGTAAAGCTCTTGTACAAGCTCTTCGCATGCTTACAATTCATACACAGCGATATAATTGAAAAAGAAACTGCACAACACGACTGCTGTAGAAAATATATGTACAGACGTGGGCATAATTGATACTACTCTACTTGTATATATGAGAAACGAATAAGACGCTAGTTTACATTGATCCATGCAAACTGGTTAAATCTAAATGAATGGATTTCCGAATCGTAAATAATTATTGGGTGCCAAGTTGGTGGGTGACGAAGAAAATGGCTCAAGCATGTATGAAATTTAATACTACAGATTATAACACAGCACAAAGTATTTCGTGCTTCATTTCTGTACTATCACCAGTAGTGGTCGTTCATATGTTGATAGAATTTAAATGACTTCGAGGAGACAGCTCAGCCAGTTTATAGTTTGTGAGAAATTTGTTTAAAAGTCAGAGGTCATCGTATCAATCATTTAATCATGAAGGCAGTAAAATGTCGCATAAATAATTCCTACATTGATAACATGATTGATACATAATAATCCGATATGGAACATTAAGTACGATCGCTGAGATTTACAAACCTACTCAACAACAATCGATGCTTAAATAGGAATCAACTTATTTATTTATTAAAAGAAGGTACAGAAATGAGAAAAATGTATGGCCCGTTGTGTTCGAATGGAAAGTACTAAATCAGTCAAGACCAAGTTGATTGCGAAATAAGATATGTTCGTATTCTGACATGTTACAGGCAGTTTGTTAGCTAGCTTTATGAGACAATTCTAAATTGAAACAAATTGATACTTATTGACTTGTGGACAATTCAGATTGCTGCAATGCTGCAGATGCTTATGACACACCTTGCAAGATGACATATGATCAGGGAGAATTGTTTTTGTTTCCAGGAATCGGCTTCGGTTTGATCTACTTGCCTGCGGTGGTATGCGTCGGGTACTATTTCGAATCTAAGCGAGCCTTCGCTACTGGAATCGCTGTTTGTGGGTCAGGTGTGTTTTTATGAGCTTTTTCGCATTCTTGTGTTCCTGTGAATTGTGGCTGGCTTACAAACTAATTTGATTATTTTTTGAAGGCGTGGGAACCTTCGTCTTTGCTCCATTTGCACAACTGATATTGGAGAATTTCGGATGGGCCACGTCTAATTTGATATATGCGGGAATCATCACTTCTTGCATGGTAAGAAGATCTTGAACAGAACATTAAAACATTATAATGAGGATGCGGAACTTATCCGTGCGTGGAATGAATGTAGGTCAAACACATGTGAATCATAATTATATGTTTGTGTCTAAGATGTTGACTTTTTTGCAGTTTTTCGGAATGTTAATGAGGCCATTGGAAGTGCAAGTGGAGACCATAGACGATTATGAAGAAGACCCAGACAGAGTTCCGAAGACGAAACCGTTACTTCAAAGAATGGCAGAAGACAAGCGTAACTACTTAGACCGAGGATCGTTAGCTGGTGAGTTTGTTGAAGAGTTATATTACGTTATTTCAATGTACTACCACCTAAAACACATTTAGTGACTACGGCTGTCTCACTTTATGGATGCCGATCGGATTTAAAAGTTAAAATGTTATTGAATACTTTTGTGAATAAAAAATTTAATGATTAGGCTCTGCATACTTCATGGTCCAGCTTCCCGACGGAACTATGGAAAGACGTCTCAAAATGCCTCTGAATGTCGATCCTGGAGTTCACTCTAGTTTCAATCTGGATCAACTTGTACCTGGAACTCCGTTGACCCCTGTCCCCACACTTCCTACGATAACCGAGGCGAAGACGATAGAGTCGGTTAGCAGCAGAAGTGGAGCTGGCTCCGGAGGTGAAAGCAAAACTGAAGTCGTGTCAAGTCCGCCCAACTCAACTGAAGAAAACAACAATCCCCTTCCAAATATTCCGGAACCTATTCCAGAGGAAGAGAAAGAAAGTCCCGACGGGGAAAATAATAATCCTCGAACTGACCTCCCGTTGTCCACAAGTATTCCTATTCCCAAACGTGGTCCTCGACGAAACAGCGAAGGCATCGTGTCATCTTGTTCACCTCCTTCCAACCCCACCACAAGTCCGTCGTCTATTAAGCAAGGTGAAAGTTTTATGAGTCGCACACCAACTAAGCCTATTCCTGTCAAGCCCCCGACAACCAACGCTGCTGCTGCTGGTGCTGGTTCCGTTGGAGCCAGAAATGTAGGTGGAAACATCCCTCGAAATGGATCCGCTCCGCAATTCAATTACAGTCGCAGCATTCCAAAGAACGTGAGTGTGCCCGTGTTTAATCATATGACCAGAAAGCACTCGTTCAAAGCAGTTCCTTTGGGATCAACTAACGCAACAAATAGAAGCAGCAAACCGAATCTTCAGGAGGGAAGACGGAACTCTATTAAGAATTCCATGCTGTCTTTTGTCAGTTCCAGACCGAAGATAAATGGTGAGGTTTTGATTAGTTTGTTGAGTAAAGAGAGAGAGAGAGGACAAAGTATTAAGGACAAAGTAAAGGGGCATTATTATTATTATGTAACCTCTGTCTCATTTCGTTTGTTCGCAGGAGGCCAGGAAGAAGACTACAATAGTATGTGGAGCAAGCAGGAATTGTCAGATGGACTTATTTTTAGCACGTCAATGAAAGCACAGAGTTCGGAGCCACGACATATTGTGAGACCTATGTCCAGGAAGGACATCTTCTACTCTGGCTCGATTGTCAATTTGCCCGAATACCAGAGTCAAAGAAGCATTAACGAGTACAGGCAGAGTATACTTAATCTCCCGAGAACTGCAACTCAAGCAGATGCTCTCGACGCGGAAATGTCACCGGTGAAAGCAAAGCCCTCACCGTGTCCTTGTTTTGGCTCTGGTCCTGGAGCATTCAAGTCTGCCTTACAACAAATGATGGATTTGTCTCTTCTGAAGAACCCAGTTTTTATGTTTATTGCTGTGAGCAATATCTTTGGAATGCTTGGCTTTTATATTCCACTCGTTTACATTATTGATGCTGCAGTAAGCAAGGTAGGGCAGCACTTTTTTGATTCTCTTTGACTTTGTGAGGAAATTCTAAAGGAAATCTAAAGGAATTCTTCATCTACTTAAATGTTGATTGCAGGATGTATCTCCTGATAAAGCAGCGCTATTGCTCTCTGTCATTGGAGTGACTAATACCATAGGAAGGGTCTTAACTGGGAAGATTTCTGACAATCCAAAAGTCAACTCACTTCTCATGAACAATGTTTGCGTGTTGCTGTCGGGTATATGCGTCATTATGATTCCATTCTGTGAAAGCTCCTACGCTTTCTTCACTGTAGCAGCTTTCTTTGGATTCTTTGTCTCTGGATATATTTCTCTCACCTCCATTATCCTCGTTGACCTTCTTGGACTGGACAATTTGACTAATGCCTTTGGACTCCTCATTTTGTTTCGAGGAGCTGCATCAATTGTTGGTGCTCCACTTGCAGGTACAGCAAGCGTTTTTTTACTGAATTGGGTCTTTACGGAAATCTCAATCAAGAGTGAAATTGTTTTGACTGGCGGACTTGTCTGTCAAGAGTCTCAATTGACTCAAGTCTCGAAAACAACATGTTTACTAGTCTAGTCTGACTTTTACATGCCGAAATGTTTTGTTGATTTAACAGGAGCTGTGTATGACGCATTTCAAAAATACGACATCCCTTTCTTCCTGGCAGGAGGATTCTTCATTACTTCATCGTTCATTAGCTTTTTAGTACCGTTAGTCACCAAGTTTGCTCCTCCTAAAACGATTCTGCAACCTCCAGTTCCTCAAGGAGGATACTTAGAAGACATTCCAGAAGGAGCAGAGTCGTACAACAACAGTGACGATTTAGATGAGGAAGACGAAAAGTTAGATCAAGTTGAGTCAAGTCTATGATTTATATAAGCAACAAATTTAACAGTGAAAACAGTGAAAAGAATATATTGGATTGACTTAAAATGACAATTGACAAGTCAACCATGAAAGTGTAAATGTTATTCAGTCCCATTTCTTAATTTTGGCGAAAGTTCGGCTCCTGCAAATCAAAACAATAGAAAAATATAATGGTCGGGTAAGCTTCTGCCACATTGTTGATAGTTATATTCAAACCAATTCGTCCGTCAGTGTGTACTGTGTGCATGTAAAATGCTACCGAATTTACAAACACATTAAGTAGACAACCAAAAGAAGCACGTTATTTTGCGAATTCAGGCTACATACTTTCCTCACAAAGCAGCGCAATATCAATTAATAATGTAATATGGAATATTAAATCGAAGCTCTTTGGGTTCAACAAGAAGCACTTCAAGACAGAACAAAAGATCCCCAAGATTCCAAGTCATGGAACTCTTAAGTCGACGATTTGTACCATTCCACTTGTGAATCTGACTTTTCGGTGAATTCTGTTGGAGTTTTAGTCGTCTTATTTATAAGTTCCACACAGTGAATAAGCCAATTTCGAATGATATACAAGAAAAGTATATTCTCATTCTGATTGTTTACACGATACTAGTTCGTTTCTAAAGAAGAAATGCATTCCCGTTTCGATTGCGAATTTACGTTCACAGATGAGCTGAAGTTATTACTTGGACTTAATGAGTCTGCAACCTAACCGAATCCAAGTGTCATCAAACGCTTCTTCAGACTTGACATGCCACGCTACAATGAATATATCAACACTTTGTACTATTCTTACGAATAATATATGAGCGATTGTGATGTATGTTCTACATAAATATTCTTCATGAACATTTAACTCGTTGAACTAACTCCATATGTGTTTCATCTCACCTGTCGTAGTACTACAGGTGGTAGCAGCACATTGCGTCTACAATTGTACTTAATTTAATGAAATGGAGTTAATTCAACAGTTGACTTATTCTGTGATATGATCTCCCATATAATGATGATGATGATGTGTGAGCCCCCAAATGTGCATTGTGTATACAATAGGATATGAAATGCACTATGCAAACATATTTTAGGAAAGCATTCTGATTCCATGTTTTTAGAATTAAGTGAAATACTTGTGTTAGAATTTGCATGTCTTTGAGAACGCTGTCTAACTAATAATACTGTGTATCGTGTATCCCATCACGAGAGATTCAAAGCAAAACCGATCTTCGACTCGATCGGAGTCTGATGATAATGTATTTAATCTAATTATATTTAAGTTTCCAACCACTCTTGCCATTCTACTCATTAATTAAGAATGAACCCGTGCATCTTAAACTATAAACATAGATATATATAAATGCAGGCTTGAAGAATCAACACGCCTGGGGACACGTTACATGTATAACCTATTCTGAACCTACTGAACCTAATATATATAGTCTTATAGATTCGGATTGACTTGAAATTATGTATGTAATAGGCATAGACATAAGTACATTAATTTTTGTTGTGTAGTTCAAATAAATCGTTTAATAAAAATTGCAAAAACTGAAACAAACTTTTTGCAGGTCTTTAATTTCCATACTTCAGGAATGCCAATGGACGGCATTGCACGGGATGAAGTCCACTTTAGTATAAGACAAAGACGAGTTTGGGGCACTGTGATCCTTGTCATAGAGTGGGAGTGAGGGAGGG
>Ga0194135_10001464_pt1 | contig 14165 bp, 2 predicted proteins | sample LitLau_LLRF_2013_FD_134024 | JGI IMG/M metagenome (GOLD analysis project Ga0194135, IMG submission 134024) | Freshwater sediment microbial communities in response to fracking from North America - Little Laurel Run_MetaG_LLRF_2013 (version 2) | ecosystem: Environmental > Aquatic > Freshwater >...
GGTGTTGCTTCACGAGTTACTTTTATGTGGAAAAAGTCAATGTGTAAAGTTCAAGCAGAAACAAGAATCTATACTAACTATAACTAATGTAATAATAAAATAAATTAATACAACACAAGATCATATACACATCAGCCATAGTATATAGTACACCTGGTGCTTTAATCAGAATCTCATTCATTTAATAAAAAACCCTAAAACTTGAAACGTAGTTTCGTATATATTTATTACTACTGTGAATAACCGCAGGACACTTATTCATTTACTGTTTGTGTTCTACTTTCTTGTTGTTGTTCGGAGAAAAAGGAATCGATACTAATAAATAAACGGCAGAGAGACTTCAAAAGGAGTACGTATAATGTAGGAATTGCAACATCGGTTTGGTTGTGATGTTGTGAAATAACATCGTTCTGGAGTCAGTCCATAAGTAATGGGATAATGGAACTTGTCTCACGCTCGCATAATGTGTCTATGAGGTACAGCCAACAACACAGTCATGTATCAATTTTATTGTCAACGAATGTAAATGTGAAAGCACGGAGTCTTTCTCCAAGACTATTGGAAATGGAGGCAAGTGAACTGTCTGGAATATAAACGGAGAACCTGCGAAATTTCCAAGCTAAGAACGAAGGTAAATAAACCTTCTCCACGTGTAGCCTGAACTGCCCTAGATTTTAGTTGCAACAAAACAACGGAACACCTTCGTAGAACCTCTCGACAGTTAGAGCAGACGAATATTGTATTTGCAAAACAGAGAAATTCATTTTGTAAGCTGGAGAATGCAAACACACAAAAACTTCGGCAGTCTCACAAGTCGTAGATACGAATAATGTACGACTTAAACACGACATTGCAATCTTAGTACGTGTGGTACTTTGGAAAATAGATAGAGATGCATATATTAATCCCAAAGGAGTTTATGCAAATGTAGACTAAAAGGTAAGTTTGTCTCATCTTCAGGAGCAAATTATAATTTATTCACCAAATCTGCTCGACGTCTAGAGTCTAGACTCTAGACACACGGAGGAACATGTTCCATGCTCAGATATTCCAAAGAAGACGCACAGTACAGTTATTTCTCTCGATGTATACAAAAATGGAGTTAAGCACTAATCACGGAAATATTGATTCTTGCTGTTAATAATTGAAGAAGCCAATTGTTTTTAGTTTTAATTTAAAATTGTATTAAGTGAGTGAGGGCGAGACGTATAAATGCTAGCAAAACTACAATACCTAGTACTTGTGTACGTAGTAGTATATTCGTGTTATTGTAAACATCGATGAAATCAAGAATCCCATTACTTTGAAGAATAATAATAAATAATCAATGAGAATTGAGCAATTCCCTGGTAGAGCCTTTCCAAGTCATCCTTGTATATCATGTTTCAGTTTAGAATGTATAATGATGTGTAGACATGAGTATATGGTACTGGAGAAAGTAGCGGGCAACCTTGAGAAGTCATCATATCAAAATATTCATCATGGTACCACAATATAAGAGTTTCTACTCCGGAATCTTTTTATGTAATTTTCGTAGAAGCTTATTTCATTATAAGAGTCGAGAGTACATATACCTTGAGTACCGTGCATATAAAATCGGTAAAGTGTTCTGTATCAAGTGTCCTAATATGACTTGAGTACGAGATTTGTACAGCTTTTCATGCAGACAGACACCAGTGGATTGCCCGGATACTTTCTCCAGAGTCTATTTTAATGTTGAGCATCAACTCAAAACCCCAGCGAAATCTGCTCCAGCAACAGGATGTATGGAAAGATGGACATGGCCATGGAAAATGGAGAAAGTCTTTCCCAACATTTTGGGACTTATTGTATAACCTCTTCCTACTCTTCCAGTAGCTTCTGCCTACTTCACAGTACAAGTGGAACACGACGCATAAGCCTTTGGAACTTGCGAAGTGTTACGTAGAGCATATTTCAAATTCACGTTTGTAGAGCGGACAAAAGAAGGGAAGAGAAAGCACAGGCATACATAAAGTATCCTTTCCTTTACGTGTAACAAGAGAAAGTAGTTACAAAACCAATGTGAATGCACCGAAATATAAAGTGAAATTGGGTCACGCGTGCATAAATAACAGTAAACGGTGCCGTTCGCGATGTGCATGATCGCAAAATGGCACCAGCTAGCAGCAGCTGTGTTACTTAAATAAAATGGATGTATTGGATGTATGAATAACAGAACTCCTCTCTGTCTCTACCGTCAGTTATCTTGCGTCGCATAATTTACAGTCTGAAACATTTGAATCGGAATTTCCCATCTCAAGTATTTCCAACTATAAATAAATAGCTACTTGAATGGTTTTAGATATCACCCAATGATCTTTTCCCAATAAAGTTTCATTTCCAGGTAGAAGATAAAAATTCGAATCGTAATCTATCATGGGAACATAATTACTACGAAACTTCCAAGTACTACGAGTGAGTTGGCGCAAGAAAAGACTAGTATTTGATTGAAGCACACATACATAGTAGTAGTAGTAGTGGTCTCCTTCCTCTCTTCATCTTCTTTTACAGAGTATGGAAACGTAATCAGAGGTAACATTGAAAGGAAAATAACAGACAGCGAATATAAAAGTATTGGGAAGGTTTGTTATAAAAGGGAAGAGCAACATGAGCTACGCAAGGAAAATGCACACGATAGAATCAAGTGTACAGCTAAAGTTTTGTATTTGCAGCAACGAAAAGGAGTAGTAGTAGTAGTAGAAAAGAGTTTCAAGGAACATACCTAGCAGACTGTATATCACAGTGCTTGAGAAAATGGAAAACACTGTTAGTTGTGTCAGCTCGCTCATCGAGACTTGTTGTATAACTTGTTGTGCCGAGTAAAAAGCTAGAAGCCATCAGAGCAAAGATACGTGTTACACTTGCTAGCATCAACCCGTGGCTGGTCTACACAGACAGACAGAAAATAATATAAAACCCTCTGATCCACAGCTTATAGTTCTCAGTGAGTTATCATCATCGACATCATCATGTACTACCACTACCACACGTAGGCAAAATGTACTCTCTTACATAAGTGCATACATATTCACTACTCACCTATATGTGTAATGTATAACAAGTCTATATAAAGTACATTTAAGAAACTTAAGTCTGTACGAGAGAGAGAGGCTCTCTCAGACTTTTCTGATTCTCTGACTGCTGCTGATTCATTTGCGTAAAACACATCCTCACTGGGCAAACAAATAACTTTTCATCTTCATCATGTACTCATGAAAATAATGTAAGGAGCACACTGTATACATACATAAATATATATGTATCATATCGTGAGACGTGTGTCTGTAATTCTGACTGTGAGTTGCACACTGTTCTCAGTGACTGTCAGTTAGTGGAAATGTTATCATATAGTAAGCAAGTTAGTGTATCGATGTAAAGCAGACACCGAAGATATTACCACTACCACCACTCTACACACTATACCATTTTCGTAGCTTACACAACATTCAGATATTCATATGCAACGAGCCTCATGGATTGACTGTGTTTGTAAAGTAACAGAGAGCTAGAACTTCATTCAATATATACGGCACACCATTCTCTTCTTCGATCCTTGAACATCGTTACCTCAAATGTGCTACACAACACAGTTCTGCCGTCAGTCAGATGCAGCCATTGATTGTCGTCAGTCGCACAGAATTAATCGCTCTCAGCTTTATCAAAATACAGAAGTTGCCTCTGTTTTGACGTGTATCTCAACTTTCTGCTTTTTACTAACGATACGGGAGTGGACACACACTGGAATTTATTTCAGTCGTGTATCTGTTTGTTTAGATTAAATTGTTCACTCGTTTGTTTTTCGGATTATAAATGGACCTCTTATAAGTATAGTAAGAACATTTTAATCTCATGCTTAGTCTGCTTAAGTCGCGTATTTAAGTAAATGTACGGGAGACTTTACTTTCTCCGAGTGAAAGTTGTCCAGACAAGACTATAAAATCCAGCGGAAGGGTACTATAAGATCTTCGTCCTCTTCCGTGAATCGTACATCGTGGTTAGCGTGGTGCCATGCAAGACCCTGCAAACACTTCAAGAGGTCAGGATTCATCAGACAGTCCTGGTGCAGACGGTGCTCCAGAGACTGATGCTCCAGGAGGGGTTGTTAATCAGCCCACCAGTTCTTCTTCTGTTAGTACTCAGCCGTTAGATGCAGGAGATTCTTCTTCTCATTCAGTCACCGGGGGCGTCATCAACAGATCGAGAAGCTCATCAACAAACGTACGTGTAATAGAACCTGTAACAATAAGAATTGAGGGACATCGATCCTTGTTGGTTCAACAATTAAATATGGACGAAGAAAATCCAGGGGAGAGAATGCCTGAAGATCTTTCTCCACCTAGACAACGAGAAGCAGGAGCAAGTCCACAACCACACCCATCATCATCATCAGGACCACCTCCCCAACCTCAACAAGCAGAAGCTGCTGCACTTCCAGTGGATCAAGTTGCCCCACGACATGAAGAAGTTTATAGAGCTAGCTGGGTTAATTTCCAGTCAGAAATATGCTACGGATTTGCAAGACTATACGAAACCAAAGATTTGGCCGATGTCACGATCGCTTGTGAAGGGCACCTCATAAAATGTCACAAGTTGGTCTTAAGTCTCAGCAGCAAATATTTCAGAGAGATGTTTGAAGTAAGTTACTTGGAATTTTGCTTTTATTTCATATTCATATTTATAGTAGGACAATTAGTGGGGAGAACAAAACATGGCGAAATAATAGAGTTATGTATCACCGAATAATTTTATCTTTTCCTCATTCAGTATTACTTATCAATCTCACAGGCACAAGCAGAGCTTAATATACGTTTTACATTTAATTTTACCATTCGTTATTGACTGTTAAAAAGTTTTTATTGAGGGAGTTGATTAAGTTACACTATATTGTTAATTGTCTGTTTTAGTGTTACACTATGAACTCTTTTACAAAATAGACAATCTACAATTGCATATTACATTTTTTTATTCTCAATCGAAAGCTACAGACGTCTGCTTAAAATATACATAAGAAGCCTGGCTATGAAATATAATATACTTCTCAGACATGCAAAATTTTCATTTTAATGGCGATCATGCTAATGAGATAATATTATGTCTTATATAGTTTGCAGGATGTCTGACACTATAGTATATAAAATAGGACTATCTTTCTTGTTTTCGACGAAAATACTAGACATGCATTTGCAAGTATTTATATCCATTTGCAATTTAAAATGCATTCTGATCCATGTTTAATACCAAATATATCTAGTTGGCATTAGATCTCAAACTTACTTCTATCTAAATGATGATAAGAACTGCTAGTATGAACAGTTTTAACTAACACATTCGCACATTCATTTAATTTTTAACCATCTTCACTGAAATTATTTGAGATGGAAGAACATCAATTCATAATGGCTGCACACTATGATCCAGTTACATATTTGTAGGAGGAGATAAAGAAAGTTTCATTAGTCTTTTTCCATTTATTAGTCAGTTGTCTCTGTCATCTGTGTACATGAATTTTCTCTGAAGGATACAGAGACTATCATTTAACAGAGCGTGTAATAATATAGGTCTATAAGTGTTATTGGAATTTCACGATTAAAATTATCAGTAACTATTTATTTATTATTTAGCCTATAGAAGAAAAACAACCTAGGTAGTACTTTTATTGGCTCTCTGCATCTCCTGATCATCCACAGAGCATGTTATCGGTATTCTATTTGAATTTAATGATAAATGAAACATGTTGCTGCTGTAATATTCCGCTTGCACTCAGTGCATTTCTGAAAGCAAACATTGTACACATTCTTATATGTAATCATCATATGAGATAAACAGGTTACATAATTCCAAGCATAACATTAACTCTAAAGAGTCTAACTAACAAACTAACTCCATAAGCCTCTGTTATAACACTTGGGAGGATGTGGAAGGTAGATTTGCTCGTATTTTGTACCCGCTGCCCGCAGAGACAGGTAAACTCTTTATTGTATGCTTGTGCATTAAGTAACCGTATCCTTCGTTAGCTTGTCTGGTAATTTTTTACGTAAGTGCGTCATAGACTTTTTATACCCAAACACCAAATGGCACTATATCATCATAATCCACCTTGGCAGTGGTGCAGAACTTTGTAGTTTGCAGTGAACTTATTAATGACAAGAACCAAGCTGGAAATCAAAGCCGCAAGAATCGAATAAGCAAGATGCACTCGCACAGTCTCATGGGTTTACGTACTATTACGTAGTCTGATTTATTTGTAGGATGTTTTACAAAATATTTACTTTTTGTACATACAGTTCAAGTTTCTACGTAGATTCTTCGGTGCCTATAGTCTCGCTGCTCAACTGCATTAAGAGTTCAAGTGATAGATAGATTTTTAGTAGAAAATACCTGTCTAAAGTAATCAGCCATCTACGAATAACTATCGAATATTGAACTTACGAAAAGCAATCTGCAGGAACTTTTTCTGATCTTACGTCTTGTACATTTTCACTCATACAGACTCTTTGTACTACAAGTCACTTTTGGAATTTGATGTCAAATTAGTGAGAGTAAAAAAATAAAGACTTTTCTTCATGGTTGTATTTTTAATCTTTTAGGTCAAAACTGACAGCTTTGCATTGAAAAGTTATAATTATACCCAAATCACACGCGTGCATATGGGTTTACTTTATGAAGGGTCAGTTATACAAAACGGGCTTACGGTTAGTGTAGGGATAAAGAGAGTGGACGGAGGGCAATAAAAGTGTGACAGGAAAAATGACCTTGATTTATATGTATAATCTGCTAATATACCGCAGATGCTGTAAAAACATGAAGTGTCAAATGAAATCAACTTTGAGTAATTAGTTTTAAACAACAAATTAACCTAAAGTGTAGCATTAGAAATCATTGCTTAGTTTGGTACAACTGCGTGCTCATTCCAAAACTTCTTTCAAGCAAACTTTGAACTAACGTCACGTTATGTGAACTGTTCGTCAAGCCTATTCTATTATGCAAAAGTTACTTCAGCTTTCGTCAATGCTTTTTTTATACTGTACAAAATATAGTTCCAGCTAAAAAATTGTACCATTTAAATAGGACTGTTGTTTAAGGGTATCTTTCCAATATACACCCAACCTGTACTGGCTTCAAAAAAGCGATAATATGAACCAATTCGAGACAGACGAAAACATTCATTAATTTTTGATATGTTTGTGTGCCCAGTGGAATTGCTGAAGATATCACCTTGCCGCTATTTCGACGTGTCCTTTTAAACTTTCACATTATTGCTCACTGTACTACATATGTATCCACCGATGAAGAGTCTGAAGTTAAGTCTACGACACTTGCTAAGCTATCTCAATAATAATGTTTCATAAGCACAATAATACAGAGTATTGATTTATTGTGCGCTGTTGTTTTCCAAGACATTCATTTAAACAAAACCATATTATAAAAACATATTTAACTATGTATATAGTAGCATACAAGTAGCCTCTTAAAATTGATATAGCTAAGTCCCTACTGGTGTATCAAGGTTCTTTCCCGTACACTGTAGGAGTTGCTGAAAATACGACTTGCTATAGGAGTTAATTTTGGGAATAAATCAATAATTATGAAGAACGGTTTTCTTGTCTACGAAACATTTAATCAAATCATAATGGTACGAGGCATTCTAATCGTCATGTGCCATTTTCGTAAGCGACTTAGTAGGCTTGGTTATGATATGAATGTGTTATACATATGTTGGTATTCAACTGAACTATATACAAAGACTTTTCCTCTTCGGATTTTGGGTCACTGAAACATTAACATTTTCCGTCGACATTTTCGTAGTAATCGTATTTCAAACCAAAAATGACTTCTAAACCTTATTATACAATTATACAACTAATCTGAAGTTTTTATTGGTTAAACCAACTAGATAAAAGTATAAAAACTATTTCAAGACCACCAAACGAGATAGAAAATATGATAGTTTGCAAAATTAAGATATTTTATGACTCATGATTTTACAGCGATATAATTTTCTTTAAAGATTTCAAAAAATGATTTCACATTTTTTATTTCGTAATGTATAGCCATCTTTCACATTTTCATGTAAAATCATAAAAACTTGCTGCAAATTTAATTCGAGTAAAGTTTTGTTCATCTGCGTTTTTATGTTGAACAAGAGCTATAAATGTGACAGCATTAGATCGAAGTAAAGCAGCACACCATCGATATCTCACCACACAATTACTATTCTCAGTTAAAACAGAAAAAGGAACTTGATTTAAGTGCGTTGTGTCTTAAACGTCTCAATTCAATGAACATGTGAATGGAATACAGGTATAAATGAGTCGTAGTAGTAAGGTTACGATGAATTTAGCAGTTAGTCACGTCGAGTTGCATAGATAGATATGCTGACTTTTTACTCATCAAGTCTCTGAGAATTAAGGGGGAGCTGGTTGGATATGAATTGTTCATAGAACGAAATGTAGATAATATAGACTCCATGATATAGTGAAACTATAATGAAAATGGTTTAAAATGTATTCGCGCATATTAGGCGTGCACAGGTAGGCTTGAATGGTATAGTGTTGGCTTTACATTGAAGCTTCAGTATTAACGCGAAGTATTAACTTTTAAATAAGATAGGGATTAAGCCACTAGAATATAAATAAAACTCGTAAAAGAGAAGAAACGATAGATGATATGATGACTGACGATGAGTAGCACATACCTTTCATGCAATATACCTTCGTGTTACCTCGATCTCGAGTGGGACTATTGCAATTGCAGGTGCCAGGTGCCATTTGTTTTTTTGCAATTCAAACTAACCTATAGTTGAATCGTCAAAGCTAATTCTTTCTTCAAACTCATTTTCCTTGTTAGGCAATAATTAAGTTAAACTAATAATTCTCTAACTGGGGGAATAAACATTAAAAATCAAGGCGAGAAACCGTGATTAACAGCAAATTTATCATGAAACCTTGCACTGGTTCTAATAAGCAACATCGCTTTCAAGTTGTGATGCTTTTAGGTAGAATTTGTAATTTTAATTTTCTTCGAACCGATATTTTAGTCAGGAAGAGGTTTTATACAATCAATTTGTTGAGAAGAGAGTATAGCTTTTATTCAGCCTGATTTATTCTTGAGCAACATTTATCCATATTACATGACAAGCTGGAAGTATTCTCACTTGAGAATTCCTACAGTTGTACTGTAAAAAAAGTAATCAATATGTATTATAGAAAAGATTAGATAGTAAAGTCAACTTTTCTTCAATGCCATCAAAATAAGTACAAACTAGACGAAGACTCGGCGTACCCAATCACCCCTGTGTAAGCGTAGTTTTAGGTTTTGAGTATGGTCTCCTGGTCTCTGTCAAAAATCCTTGAAGCATATTTGACTACATTACTACAACGAAACAACTCAAGTTTTTAATTCGCCAGTTCATCTTGAGGATGCCTTTACCTTCGAAACAAATGATAGTAAGAGTTTGAAAGTGTGAAAAGTTACATCGGTCAATGATGCTTGCTTGTAGTTGTAAGTCATATAGTTCTCATTGAAGTGTATGGAACTACAAAACAACTACGATTAAGTAAATGTGACTTGACATTTATATTCATTCCTGGTAGAAAACTTTACCGCAGAAATATGCTCTGTTCTGAGTTAAAACTTTTAACTCCTGCTTAAAGCATTCTAAACTTTGTGTGTTGCTTTCTTTAAGTAACACCAACTGATTACGTGAGACGGGAAACATACTCCTTTCCGAGTTTACGCTTAACACTAGCTTCTCTATAAAAACCTCTTACATTCTGTATCTGTAGAGTTTTGTGTAGATTGTGTACTCTCGTGCATTCATTCGTCTTTTTTGGCTGCATTGCCAGTGGGCTCTATGCTGTTCCTGAGACTGTGGCCAACGTGTAGGGTTGCAATGTAAATGACTTCGTACCCAAGAACCTTAACTACATAGGAGTAACGTCTTGACTTTAAAAGACTTATAAACTTATGCACTCTACATGCTTATTACTTATCATCTCTGTGTTACGATAGGCTCCGGCTATACTTTAAAAAATACTACTGACTGGTTTTAATGCATAAGTGCACAAGATTACATAAATTCCGGTTTTATTTTGTTACATTTACCTGTTTGTTATGTAACTCCTAATCTTTAATGTTTCATCTTATGTAACTTCTGCATGACATAAATATCAAAGAGCTACAGCGCATACTGATGGTTGAAATATTGAAAAAATGTATTAGACTATTTCCTGCAATTATTCCAATTTGTATTAGTTCTGGATCTGCGAGATGATATTGATAAATGGAGAATCTCACCACGCACTACGCATACAATGAATTCATGTTGTTCAGTTGATATTAAATAAATTGAAGGAAAATTCGCCTGTCCTGGTTTTGTTAAATCATCAATGTTAACGTACAGAACTATTGATGTAAATACTTGTGAAGATGATAGATGTTTTGCTTTTTCTGTTATTCTGCCACCTCAATTACACGTTAAGCTGATAATCATGGCTGTGGAAGGCCTACCATGCAAGCGAAGGCTATGTATTCTTACTTAATCACGATAGGAATGTATTGGGTTATATAACCATCTAGACTTCTAATGGCGATACACCAACGAATGACGCAAAAGGTTCGTTTCAGTCAGTTTAACTTGTTTTTCTACATTTTAGATGGTAGCATTCATTCTAGGTAAGGCATCTCATGAAACAACTTTTGCATAACGATTTCGGTAGATTTTATTGTTAAACATATTCAATGAATCCTTTCAATCTTTTCCGTGCTCTTTAATTTTTTTCACAAAATATGTCTCCATTACAAAACGAGATTTATGTGAAAATAACATAGATGAAACTAATTCAACCAGAACTTTACTAGCTTACAAATTACGTACATTCTGCAGATCCAAAGTCATTGAGTACAAATGAATCTAAACATGTAGTGACAGAGTATCTATAACTTAAATCATTTGGACATTTGGAGTCCATCGTGATAAGAACAAGACTAATGAATCGACGTATCATCAAAATAAGTTTGACGCATGTTTGATTTAAATATGGTTTTGAATACTTTGAATAGCATCCGTATCTATATTTATCTATTAATAAAACTAAGATTAAAAATCAAATTCAACAAAATCATGGAGTGATAGTGATACATGTTTGCAGTGACGCACATCTTAAATTAAAGTTACGTACAGAGCTGTCACATATACAGTCCTGAGAAAATAGATAACAAGGCTGCAGAGCAAATTGCAATCTGAATATTCATTAGTCGAAATATTTACTTCGTACTCAAGGAGCACACTTATGAGTCGTACTCTTAATTCCAGTTTACAAAACAGGCTTTTATCAATTATCATTTCAAACATCTACACGATCTCAAAACTTTATTCAGAGTAGTGCATTTCTAAGAATTGGTTTGCATTTATTTATGTAATTTTATGTAACTTTATATGAAAACAGATTGTACATTATATAAATTGAAAGCCTAGTCATCCGTATACAATACAGTACAGTGTGTGTAAAATGACCTTCATATGAACTTAAAGTCTGAAAGCAAGAGCCTGTTTTTACATTATATATTTCCATGATTTATTAGAATCACATGTCTGTCTGCTGAAGTATTCGGCGAAACTCTCCTCCGTGCACCTTAGTATATGTGGAGATAAAAGCAAATGTAATATTATGTGCAGATCCAATCCGAAAGTAACAAGTTCTCATTTATGTAACACGTCAGCCAAGTGGGAGATATAGACAGTGTGTGTGTTAAATTGTTAACATAGATCAGTACTATCCTTTATTATTCGTATACCTTCTTTATATCTTGGACATATATACTTTAATTAATGGATGTACCAGACCTTCGCAACATTTTTATCAGTGTGTGGAGTACATTCAGCAGGACACGACCTACGGCTATTTAACACAGACAGAATACCTTCTACTTTCAATGTTACCTGGAATTTAATGGCAGAATACGTGGCAGTACTTTATTTTATTATTTTGTTATGTTCATTACTTTGTGAATTCTCAAGTAGTTATGCATTGTACATCAACCATATTATATATACGTTGTGGTCTTGTCACTTGTGTGAACCAAGCAAATGACTTGTCAGTCAAAGTTACATACATCCATGGATCCATGTACTTGCAATTCACGTATTTCTTTGCGTCTCTCACACTAGTTTTGCGAGAGTTTTGTTTTATGAATTTGGAAGGATTTGAACTTTTCTTTCCACCGATGAATAAACTCTTTGTACAGCAGTTTCAGAATGACTTGCAAAATTATCGAAAGTTTTTATTTTGAGTGCTTGTTACATTTATAGAGCTTCTTGAATGATTAGTAACTGGTCTGCGAATAAAGCTTACCCATTTAAAAGGTTGCGTGCTGCTTTTTGCATTCTAAAGCGTGGCGTATGCAATGTAAATGCAATAATACATAATAGTATATCAGGAGAGATCTATTCATTTCCCAGCTGCATATATGAAGATGAAATTGGCACTTGTGGTGTGCCAAGTTCTGCTAGCCTGCTCTGTTAGTACATTTAACTCTTACAAGCGTCTGCTGAATTACTGGCCTTGAAACTGAATTGATCATTGATCCTGGCTGCAAAGAATAAGCATTTGAAAACACTCGTAGGAGATAAGGTATCTATTGTACATGTATCTGTAGTGTGTACAAGTACGGTTTTGAGAGACGCAATATATACTCTTGAAATTCCCTTGGATTTATATTTTGCCTACAGATATCAACTAAACCCTCAACAGCTCTTTTATAAAGTTACAAGAATGCTCTACGATAATCAAACATAGTACTCTGCTGCATAATAAAACCATTGGCTTGGCTAATGTTGAATGGTTTGGCTGAAGTTTGATTGTGGGGCTTGACTTTTTTTGCAATCCATAACCTAGCACACTATCAACCTTCATACAGCTTTCCAGTTTTGCTTTTTGGCAGCAATAATATAAACGAACGTGGACTGGCATCAATTAAATAGTCTTTTAGTCACGAAGTATGGAATTTGCTGCCTAGCCTCAGGAAAGATAGAAATCTAGTTGGATTGGCAAAACAATTATTAAAAAACTCACAATCAGTCAGGGATTCATTCAACTCATATAGCGTCTGAATGATATTTTTATTCCATGTGCATATGGTTCAATATATTCGCATTCTCAATACTTTTCTGTTTTATACTTCCTTTCAACCTCAAGAGTAAATGCGATAAAATAAAAAGGAGAATAGGAAAAGATCGCATTTAATTCAACCCAAGAAATAAAATTGAGTGATACTCGTCCAATTTCCTCTGTTGGTTACTTACATGCATATGTACTCTATGTAATGAATGCATTACACAACCTACGACTACGACGCAGTTGTTGGATAACTATAAAGAGTATAAAGTACGAGAAGGGTTAGGTTGTGCAAAGTAAAACTCTTTACGCCAGGTCAGTTCAGCAGTGTATATGTAGCACATTTTCTCAAGGACAGTCAGAGCATCACCAGTCCTCTAAACTTTTTCTTTCATGTTGTAATGGGTTGTTTTTTTTATCGATTAGAGTTGTGAGCAAGCCAGCAAGTAGCAACACCAGCAGCTTGTTCTCAGCGTTACATATTGTAGAACTTGTTAAATCCAACTTACGAATTATAACCCAGTTCTTATATAAAACCTTTTTATTTCGCGTGACATGGACGTGTTCAAAAGGTTATTGAGATGAACGTGTTGTATGAACTGTAGAATAAATCCAGACATATGAAGGAAAGAGAAAACTTAGAAAATGTTAAAGTTACGAAACCTACTTTTATTGGCTTATAAGCATACTTGAATGGAAGAAGGTAAATTCATAAAGCCAATTATAGCTAATGGATAGCAAATTGAAACATGCATACACACAGCGTAACTATGAAAGATAGGTCAGTTTCAGCTAGTCACTTCAGACTTTGCATTTCATGGAAATAATCTGGATGAATAAATATAAACACTAATTCTGAGAAAACTCGCAAGTAGTATTTAGTAAAATGCAAAGCAGTAAACTTTTAAGTCAACCTACTTATAATAATCTGTTTCGTCTAGACGTAACACAATCGCTATTGTCCACAGCTAAGAAAGTGATGTGTAGTCTCATGTATCACCCTTTTACGCTAACAACTTTGGTACGTCA
>Ga0194135_10001465_pt1 | contig 14160 bp, 7 predicted proteins | sample LitLau_LLRF_2013_FD_134024 | JGI IMG/M metagenome (GOLD analysis project Ga0194135, IMG submission 134024) | Freshwater sediment microbial communities in response to fracking from North America - Little Laurel Run_MetaG_LLRF_2013 (version 2) | ecosystem: Environmental > Aquatic > Freshwater >...
CATCTGAGCTGGACAATATTGACGAATCGGAGGGACGCCGGTTCAAACTTTCAGTTAATAAACCCAAGAATATTATGTCGTTGGCTGCTAAATCTGAAGCATTGCGACTAGAGTAGAGGGACAGAAATTTATTATCTACTAAAATAAGGGCGTGTGATTGAGAATACTCGGTCTTACTACTAAATTTGTCGACTGCATCCCGCAGAGCCTTCAACGATGTCGCATTCAATTCTTTATTTACCATTAATTGTTCCACGGCCTCTACTAGAGTTGCTTGATCGGTATTATTCAGGTGCTCCCAAGAATCTAGGATACGGGTTAGTAGGCGACACCTACTCTGGCAAGATTTTAAAAGAGGAACATTTGGCCCGCAAATATACTTTACAAACGTAGTGCTCATCCCGATGCTTCTTCTCAAGGACACAATGTCCTTCGAACCAATTTTCATCAACAGGTATCCCATATACTCGTTGAAAACCATGTTAGTTCCATTTTCACATTGTATCGACGAGTACGAGTTTCCAAACTGGCCAGTCATGATTCGCTGAGATGTGACTATAGGGGAGAAGAGTTGTATGATAATGTTTGATGTGATTTTCTCTTGGCCGTCCGCTAAGCCTTGCTCATCTGCCATTTTTCTTGCGCATTTTAAAAACTTGCTATTGCTTTTGATGTAGAGCAAATCATTCAGTTGATCAAATATAAGAAGGCAATCCATTGCTTAAGTTTTTTAAAATCTAAAACAATGACAACGAACCATAAAAAGGAGGATATTACCCACCTAGATATATACCCTTATAATATGTACAGAGGGTCTTCCAATAGTTCCAATTCTAGAAATATAATCTAGGTACGGACCTACCTACAACCTAAGTACATATGAAATGAAAGAAATTTACTTAAAATAATTGTAGTGTCCTCTACATTTGATTTTCTTCCTTAAGGCCATGACCAACAATTATTACCAAAGCGACGTGTACTATCTACTTAAACTACTGCCTATTTCTTGTTTGACAAATAAAAAAAGATTGTTATTGGACTAGGTATTACGTAACGATACCCACCTAGTGTACAACGGAGTAGATCTTAACAATTATAGCGTAAAGTAAAAAAATTGAATGACTAAAGTGGGTGCAAACTATTGGTAGTTTTAACAGTATTGCGCACGTAAAACATAAAAAGACATTTTACGCTAAAATTAAGTCAATTTGTTGATATTTTTGTTTTATTTACTTTTTCTTTTTGATCAATCAATTTTTGTATCGATCCCAATCGATCCACAGACTTTGATCGATCTAAATAAGTTTTAAATAAATCGAAATCGACCATGTTTTGACTTTTGTCTAGTGCCACTCAAAAGCAAAATGGCGCCAGGAACTATCAACAAAACGGTAGGATTTTTCAAATTAAATAATGCTAAAATTAGAAAGACTACAATCACAATCAACTTCGACTTCGGCCAAATGATTAGAAAAATCTAACCCAAGCCGACTAAACTAGGCCAAACTTTAATCCAACAGATCCAAGGAAAAAATACTTAAATTATGCGTTTTAACCTTACTTATGAGTTGTAGCGGACTTTCTCTCTTTTGTATGTTTTCCTTAACATCTCAAGTGCCCTAATTAATTACCACCTACTATAATAGGGTTGCCATACGTCCCTTTTCACCAAAAAACTGTGTCCAAAAACAAAAACCCAAAATTGTCTCTCTTCTAAAACCGTCCTTCATTTTACCGAAATGAATAAAAATACTGGGTTTGTATCAAAAGTTAACAATTATTTAAAATTTATGTGGGTGCAGGATAGGATGTTCCTACCTACGCCGATAAAGCATGGGGTCGAAAATCTTTATTGACACAAAAATGAGTTATGTTTAATACACATAACATGTAACATCACAATGTAGGTGCGCATATTCGGACTAGGACACGGCATATACCCCTCCCACCCAATAACTTGGTATTTTTATCCGAAATTCTGATGTCCTATCCAAGTCCTCCTTTTTTTTAAGCAAAACGTCTACTTAGCCACCTATCATAAGATTCATAGGTAAGATAAGATAAGATATAATTGACAACGTTCACAAGAACCAGAACAAGTAAGAATAATTATTGCTGTTTTTTTGGGTTACAAGGAACGAAATCATTCATTCTTGATTTATTCCCATTTTAGAATACGTCCTATAGCCCTCTATCTATGACACCCTGTCTTAACACTCGACATTTGCATCCTGCAGTATCATTTCTTTCATCCGGACCTTCCTAACATTTTTTGTTGTCTTTAACCCGTGCCTACCAAGGGTTTCTTGAACCCCATCCAGCAACCTTCTTATTGACCCTATCCTGAGGCATCCTCTCCATGTGCCCAAGTTGAGCCCTGTCCCGCTTCATATCCGTCGTTGATACCGATCTTACATCTGTTGAATAGGAAACAAAATACCCATATGGGATGGCTCTAGTATACCGGTTATCAAAAGCTGAGGGGAGAGAAGCCGCTGGAATCATGTAGCCCAGACTCAGCTACGCCTATGGTACAGGCGCCACCGCCACCTTTCTTCGGCCCGCACTCACTCGCACTCAGAATTCCTAGTCAAGTCAGTCTTCACTTGGCCTTCTACAACTGAACTTCCTCTATACCTTTCACCTCATGATCATGGGTTGCTATATTTTTTATGTAAGTATTTTACTCAAATATTTCAAAACTTAGGGGTTTGTTGTGTAGAGCTCCCTACGGTACTTTTACAGTACGGTCCTACTAACGATAGCAATTCGGGTAAAACCATTATTTTTATTAAGGCCTTCCTAGATGCCATGCATAGTTGCCCCTATATGCCCCTAGATGTGTCGGTGGTAGAGTTATTACGTTACGGAGGGAGCTTACAATAAAACAGGCTATTTAAGCTTTGGACCGTAAAAAATTATACACCGTAAATTAGTCAAAAATGTTATCCAAAACCGGCTGTTGCCATTCAGCCTTTCAAAGCGCTAACCAGGGCCCCGGGAAGTGACCCTCAGCCGGGCCCCATGCAAAAAATTTTCACTTCTCTTTTGTTATAAAAGTCGGAAAAAAACCAGGGGCCGCGGGCCGCCTTTGGATGCCCGGGCCCGGGTAAATTTTCCCCCCTCTACCCGCCTCTCCACGGCCCTGGCGCTAACCGTTCGAACGATCAAGAAAGAGCTTCATTAACCAATTAAAAGAATTAAATTGTCGGGTAGAGACATAAATAAATGATGTCTATAATTTTAGCCGTATTCTTTTCAATGGATGGAGTCATCTTTAAAAGATTTAAAGCCAATACTCTTTCTGAAAGGCCCTGTTCTTTGTTGGAGAATGACCAAGTTCAGTCAATATTATTTAGGTACGGAATCGAGTTAATTCAATCACAAATCAACCGCACCAAAAGCACCTAACCCGATTTCTGTTCTATATCATTGGGTCGAGTTCATGAAATCGATTAGGCCAAGAACAAGATGTTGATATGATGTGATATCGATAATGGGTCCCTATAGAGTCACAAGTACCTACTTCATACTCGTCGGGAGTAAGAATATTTTAACACCTTAATTCTAAAATAGAACAGAAAGATTGGATTCCCATTGCCCACGGTTATGTCCAAACAGTGCCTTAGAATGTATATCCGAGATAGTCATTTTTAATACTAACTATTTTTGGGTTTCATACTTATTGGTTTTTGGGCATACCTATTCATGGGTATTTCCCTAATTTACTTATTAAGAGCCTTTTTGTCATAAAATATTGAATGAACGTAGCTCTTTCTGTTCTGTGTGTGTGTATTTGTTGTTGTTACTAATATTTTGAGGCTGGCAATGAGTCCTGGCTAGTCTTTTACAGTTGTTGGGCAATAATAAGTGAGCCACCTGGCAAAACCAGCTACTTACAAGGAGCATTGGCCGGAGGAACACGCCTCCTGGGAATATTGGTTAATCTTATCAAAACGCAGGCACTCTTTTATTAAATAATTAGGTACCCATTAATTTATTCACACAAATTCGGAAGTAAACGGCTACCTTGTAACGGGAATTTACCAGAATGCCGATTAGGTCTTATGCGACACTATTGACTAAATTTGTTATTCTATTTTCTCCGCTGATGTACCTGTTAGTAATAGTATGTTGAGCTTTAGTGGACGGTCACACTCCTGTGGTGGTTGTATCGAAATCAAATCTTACGAGTATCATCTACAGTCGTAGTGTTGTAGTTTTTTCTTCTTCGAAATTTCGTTGATTGAGCAGTTTTGATTTGCTCTAGCAGTTCTAGATATCAACTCCTTCTTCACCACAAGTAGAGTTCTGAGATTATTGGTAAAGAGGACTACAAATGATGAACAACTTTACTCACGTTCAAAGAAAGAAGAGAACATTTATTATTTGTGGCAAATTGCTAGAATGGCTTGGAAATATTGGGACCCATGGATACGTAGGTAAAATTCCAAGAAGGTTGAATGGACCCCTGTTCGATGTTAAGGCCAATTTATCTTGCCTGGAATGTTGTTAAGGATAATTGAGCTCAGCGAAGATGGTACTAGTAGTCGTGTGAGTGGGGCTCGTTGAGGGAGGCTCATATACCAGCTCACGGTCAACATTCCAATGTTTACTACCTGTTGGCTATAGAATGGAAGAGATGTCTATGCCAGAATTTGTTTTAAAAAAATCGAGTTGAATTGAAATAATGCTACATGAACCTCCCAGCGAGCCCCACTAACTCATACTAGCCCCATCTTGGCTGAGCTCAGCAGCTATAGTAGATTTCCTCTTAGAGCGATGATAATGAAAAGGCGCTTTCTTCGAGTGATGGGGCAGGAAGGCACGTTGAAGGTGGAATGCCAGGTTGAAGGTAGTAGTTGTGTCCATACATGGGGGTCACATGGCTGGACATAATATACCATCAGGCTCCACTTTTCTTACAATAGCAGTGGCCCAATGAAAAATAAAATTTCAATGTGATATAAAATACGAAAGTTAAAATAAGTGTGAGGCACAATCCGCACAATTAACTTTCTTAAACTGCTGACTGTAGACACAGTAGATTATTGTAGGCAACATTGAAGGGTTTTCTCGGCGACTTTGAACATATAATAAAGTAGACGTAAAACGGTGTTTCGGTGGTTATCAGACTAAAGTAAATTGATGATAGCATTATTACCGAAACAGCTATTACCTCTACGTTTTATATTGTTGAACTTTTGTGAAGTCATGGTCTCCTATACCTATACAACAGTAGATAGTTTGAAGACGAATAAGTTTTATCGTATGTAATCCAAACAGCAGCCCTCAATTTCAAAATATTAGTGAGATACCTGTCCACAATAAATAATTTCAGATCTTTCACTTTAAATCTGTCAACTTGGAAAAAATAGTAGTTACCTATCTATTTATCCAACGTACCTACGTACCTACCTACCTATCTACCTACCTTCATATCTGGTTACTTGTATCACAATTAAACTTTTAAAAACGTGTCACACACACCATACAAGATCTTCTGGATTATCTGAATTTAAAAATTAATTCTAAAACGAAACCTTCGGTTATATTCCTATGATCCACCAACGTCCATACTTCTATCATTGTATCGCATGGGTAAATTACCTTTTTTGTGAAACACTGCTTATGTCCCAGTAGGTAATATTATTGCCCTGCATGGGTCAGCTGCTGGTGTTTCGACTGAATTTGGCTGATCTTAATAAAACTCTTTTGTCTTCAAACCATAGAGTAATTCTCCCACATGCATGCAGTCTTCAGCAGCTATAGGTACGTCATCTTTGCTTTTTATGTTCAGGAGGAAATTGCAACCAAGAGTTGGTTATTGACATTATTTGCCATCCCCCTTTCCGCACTTGCTACGCAGTTGTACCTTTCTCTTTTTCATGGCATTAAAAAGTCGTAAATAAAGGTAGATGGCGCAATCATCATCATTATAAAGATTGAGATCGTAAATGTAGTTGGTTGGTCGTGTTGAGGTCCATTAGTTCCGCTGTCGTCCTGCGTCTGGCCCCAAGAGATAGGGCCTGCCTCACTTATTTTTTTAAAAAGTAGGTCCTCATCATACTTCCTATACCCTGTTCGCAGATGCGACTTGGATGCGACTTTTATTATTCTCTTAGACTTGAGTATGATCTTGGGGGTTTTTCCGATTTCGACGGATTTCCCCACAAAACAGAGTATCCCTAGTGTTTCATTTAGGTACCTGAATTTGTTCGAAAAGACTTTTGTTGTTCGTAGTAAGTTGTATCGTGCCGACTTGACAAGTACAACAACACCTCAAGGCACCAGGCAAAACTGACTAAATTGAATCATTGCATGAAAAAATCCACTTTTTTGCATTATTTAGTCAATAAATAAGCTCTGTACAAACAAAACGTTTTAAAATGTCTGATATGATTGAGAACAAATTAATAATATACCTATAAAAGAAATTCGGGAAATCGCCGGCAGTATATTAATTGTCCCCATTGTAACTTGAATTATAATTTTGTATCGTTTATTTGGTAGGCTTGGCTGGAGAGACTTGATGCGCATAGAGGACGTTCATGCACACAACATGCTCCAATTGCTTCTTGCACACAGCCATCCTATTTAATCTTGGGTACCTATTTATGTTTTAAAACAATGAGTACCACTTAGTTTTGACCAACGTGTCAAGGAGCTAAGGAATTGTTGAAATGCCGCTAACCTAGTATCGGTACAGTGACGCTGCATTGTAAAAATAATGCAAGGATTCCGTAATGAACAGTAAATATAAATTGAACGGATTTAAGGAAAGGAATGATAATGCGGTGGCCCGCGTAGTGTAACTGACGACTCATGGGAACCAAATGGATAATTAATTACTATTACTACTACAACTGATGTTCTTTATTCATTCATGGAATGGACAATAATAGGGATACAGTAACGGATTTTGCAGCTCTGCTTAGATTGCTATACAATAATAGATGCCGAATGTCTGATGTACTCGTATGTGTAGGTATTGGTATTTATTCAAATTATCTAGCAATTGCAAAAGGATGGCGTTACCTATAGAGATACAAGTTCATTAACTAGAACACTGCGTACAATGCAACTTTTGAGAATGGGTCAAGTTGATAGGTGTTCACTAGACCACAGGTTCAAGATCGCATGCTTGTTATAGACATACCTACTTAGGTAATTTGAATCTCCCTAAATTCATAAGGTAGTAACAAAGCCATTTGTAACTTCCATATCCCGTAAATTTATAATTGAAAAGAAAAGAACAAAAACGACAGGGGGCATTGCATAGCAGCATGGATGGCTATAGGTCTTTGGTCTTTAAGGAATTTTGTGGTAGGCCTTTCTTTCCTTTGCGAGTTTTTATTGTTGCTGATTAGGTCGTTTTGAGTCCATCATATGAATTTTGCCTTAGACCCAAAGTTTGAACCTTGATATACCTCATCGTTGTGAAAAATAGTTGTACCTATTCGTGGTGAAGGTGAAATGATAGGTGATTGGAATTAGATGATGGGCCCCTTGGCCCACAGTTATCCGCCCGCCGCACCCATCCCGTGCACCGTGCATTCCACATCCGTACCTTCCAGCTAAATCCTAGTTATCTGCCACACTATCTGGAATACCTTACCTGCTTATACCTTGGGCCTCGGCCGAATCGCCTGGGGAAACTATCCTTTCCTTTGAAACATTGCCTACCAGAAGCTTTTAGTAGTTCCTTCCTTAAATTCGGGTTCGTCGTTGGTAATTCGGCTGAATTTGACAGTTTTAACTAAAAATCTTTTCTCTCAAAAGAGCGATTCAGCTACACCATCTTCAGTCTACGACCTCGTATAATATCACCGTCTTTGTTTCTGTTTTATCCTTTTTGGCCATGATTATTCACGGCGAGTAGTGGAATCCCTGCTCTCGTACCTATTTAGTGCATTCCTTGGTGAAGTTTTCTATGTCGTGAACAGTAACGGTAGATACTCACTCACTATAATTTTGTTCGGGGCGTCTAGCAGGTTGGAGGGTAATTTCTATTAGATAATGAACGAAACCGGAGTTAATAATGGAGTCTTCTTGGCCAAACCAAAAACCAGCAAACAAAATACAAAATGATGTAATCCCTCTGTGTATATTATTTACAGTCACTGTACGAAATATAAGAAAACTGCTTGTTTGTTGAAGACAAGTTGTGTTCAGTTCATGGGTTTCTTTTCGATTTCTATTATCACCCGGAAAACTAGAGAGTATATCCCTAATGTGGCGTTTAGAAAATTCATAACGGTATGCGTTCGGCCTTGAATATGCCTCCAAGCGGATTAGAGCTTCATCAAAAACAAGTTTGGAAGATAGGCATGGAGCGGTGGGTTCCTAACCCGGGAGACTGAGTGCGCCGCCTTCTTTGAATCATCCAATGCAAGACAGTTAGGTTCACCACAGGTGACATTGCTTGGCTCTTTATACCTTACTGTCACGCCTGTTATCCAGGTTCACTCCGAATGAGAGGTCACACCCTGCAATCAACGCTTTAACTGTATCCCATTGTGCCAATGATTGATATTTAACCGGGGCCCCAATACAAGGGCTAAACTACTCAATAGTCATCATGTATTTTTTATGAGACGGAAAGGCCAAAAAATGTCCGAGTTCTCAATTGATGCTCTCATATATTGTTATTTTAAATTTGTTGTAATAAAAAATAACATATGGTAATAATAGGTAATAATTATTATTGTTTTTTGTTGTTTTCTGCGTCATTTGATATTTAATATTTGATTGTCATGTGGATGTATTCTATCATGTGCACAATTCTAAAATACCGACACCAGACACTCTCGACGCACGATCGTAGTCTTGGTGTCAGTATTCTGGAAATTCGCATAGGTATTACAATAAATAATTATATTAAATGACGTAGATAATACCAAATAACAAGCACAGTAACTAGTTTTATTACAAACAATCCATTTTTTACCTTTTCGCCTCACATTAAATCTGAATCTATGTTAATATTATTCTAGGTGTGTTTGGTGCTCACATCAACCTTTAGATGTAGTTTATGTGAGGCATCCACGGAACCTCCAGATATAAGTCTGGACTTAATAGAAGAACCTCCTGAGGGATATTATGCGTTCATAGAGGCCCCAAATGCCGAGCCGCCCAAGGTTCGAAAGCCTCCTTACGTGCAGTCCGATATTGAATGCCCCGGATTAAACAAAGCCAACAAAGTGCATCCAAACAACTTTCGTGCACTGAGTCTATGCGGCGACCTCAACAAAGGCTATATTCCAAAGAACCCACTCCGACAGAGTGTGCACGGCCAATCTTATCCTTTGTACGTACTATTTTGTATTCTTGAGACTTTCTTGTTGACTTCGTGTTACCTTGACAAACTGAAAGTTGGAGACTAGGCACTAGGCCCACAGTCTCAACCGAAACCGGCCACAGGTTTCAACCTCAAAGTGTGGTCCTGTTGCCATGTTGTCCCCTTCCAGATCTTCGAGTACTTTTTTGTAGACATCTATTCATTTTATTTAGTTGTAACATTTCTAACAGATTCTTGACTTATTTTTAGTGAGCTGATCAAAAACAAAACCTTGCAATTCTTCAGTAAAACGTTGCCTATTTTAAAAGCCGACGAGACTTTACCGAAAGTTGCCAAGTACAAGTATTACGGGGATGAAGAAAATATGTGAGTAGATACCTTCGTGTTAATTTTGCCACAATAAAACTTGATTATGCAGTGACATAGTTTGCATGTTGTTAGAGTCTAATCATTTTTTTTACTTCCTGAATTGAAGGTAATGGCAGACTAGGTTCTTTTAGAACTACTTGTTACCGATACAATATAGTAATAGAAATTGGGTGGATATAATAAGATAGATAGATAAGATCCTCATTGTCAAAAGAAAAGTTCAAATACTATTGACATGGTTTGATTTTATTGAATTTAGTCTGCAATGAATTCAATGATTCAATACCTACCCCTAACACGTACCGAAACCAATTCCTAGTAAGACAGACGTGCCATTGATAATTTGAATTGGTTTTATTTTAGTATTTCAAATCAAAGAATGAAAAGAGAAGCAGCTCCTTCTGATTCTGGGAGTAAGATTGAGAACGTGCAAGATGAAAAAGAGGTGGAAGAAGATGAAATTGAACCAGAGGATGATTCTAGTTTACCTGGACAACGCACCGCTAGAAAATTCTGCGACACGAGTGACGGAATGTAGGTACATCTTTCAATTATAAATTTAACACTTTTTCAAAATATGAGCTTACGAAGAATGAGGCGATCAACGATTTTTACTCAATGCATTCTCTAGTACTAGACTATACTGTAGAATGTATATTTTCTTTAACAGACAAGTAAATCCAAAGAATCATATTGAATCACCTACTATTCTTTAGCACCAATAAACCCAGAGTTTTAAATAATCGAATAATCGAAACAAATCTGCTTCATTGGGGTCCACACTTTTAATGAATAAATATACCTTTGTATTGACCAAAACTGGCTACCACGTTGGGTCTATTACTATACATTGGGTTATTACCTACAAAGGAAAAACAAATAGCACCTAATGTAAGTAGAAAAAATATTTAAGATGCACTCAATGCGGGGTTACAGAACATCCGAAATTTAAGAACATTGAGTCATAATCAAGATCCGTAAGCGAGTTATGGAATGAGAAGCTCTGATCTAATTTAGTATAGTCCAGGGTATTGTGGTCTAGTAGAGACGTACGTTTAAATGTATTTAAATATGTATTTTTGAAACTATCCACCAGTCCACAGCCTTTCCTTGGATCTGAGAGATTTTTCTGTGAGAAAGGGCAAACGGTACAATACACTTTAACTAACCTTATTGAGCAATAGAAATTTATCGATTAAAATAGTTAAACCCTAGCTAAAACGTATTCTACCGTTCGCCCTTAGAAAGTTGTCTTTGTGACTATAGGGTGTCTGATGCTAATTTGCAATTTCAGGCTCTGTGTTTTGTACAAGGCTCTTCAGGGGGAATCGCTGTTCTCGTCCCTCGCGAGTGGCGTCAGCGAACGGCGGGATGACATGGAACTGCCCGAATACCGGCGGGGAGAGACGAGTCTGCCTTTGAGCCCTGCGCCTCCTCGGGACCAACAGCCACTCCCTCCCACTCCCTGTCCTGCTAAAGTCGAATACGCCACTCCCGTGTTTGCCCGCAATTATCAAGGAGTTTGGAGATACGTCGTTCAGATTCCATATGAGGGATATTTCACACAAACTATAGAAGTCACTAGGTGTTTGTAAGTGTTATGCCTACATTATTTGTATTCTCGGGTTCTAGGCTATTCGAAAACTAGTGGATACTGGTGGTACTATATTAATTCGTGGAAATTTCAATCAAAATTGAAAGAAAAAACCCCAAGCCCCGTGCAGCCGTGCTCATCTTGATCTTCCTCATCGAAATATTTCAAAATGAAAAAAATCAAATATGGGGAAGACGACGACGACCGCTCTTTTGGGGCTTGGAGTGTTCTAGATTTCGACTGAAATTTCCACGAATTAAGAGAATACAGGTATCGTGAATTAATGGAAAAAGATGGCATAATTTCTTCTACCAAAATGAAACGGTCGTTTTGGTGAAATGAAAATTCAAATTTTGCTTTCGATAAAAAACCGTATGATAAAAATTGATTGATTGTAGTTATTGACGTAGGAGACATCAAAGATTTTTTTTTTATTTTTTAATTAACACAGCATGATGTTTTTTTCCAGGAATTCTCGGTGTCACTACATGGAGGGTGGATGCATGTCGTCGCCGCGTTGGACCAGCATTCTTGTTGCCGAGATTTATTATCCGGGTTCGTTTTTACCTCCGAAACCCAAACCGACTCCGAGCCCTCCTTCTTCCGATGCCTCACCTCCGCCTGTTCAAGACTTCCAAAATTATCAGCAATACCTTCAAAAACGAGCTGGCACTGCATCTGAAGGAGCCCAGGAAGAGAATAAAAACACCCATTGTGATGGAGTCGACGAAATTGGCTGTTTTCAAGTAAGCAAAACTTTATTTTTGGAATTACCGCACTTATTGTCTGGCTCCTACGGGTATAAGAACGGCTGTACGGAGATGTCATACTTTTGTCTCCTTTGTCTCCTTTTTCACTCTTTAATTGAGTTAAGTTAAGTGTAAGAAAAGATATTTTCCAAAAGACACAGATTGTGCAAGTAAGATATCTCTGTACGGTCGTTCATATTATGGACGGACTATATATAGGCCCCTATCGACGGCCTCCACCTAGCTTCGCAAGTCGAAATACTAGTCATTTATCATTGAAAATGGCGGCGATCAGCCAAGTTTGAGAGGAAGTCGTCGCCTGGGCCCTAAGTGAAAAGCACATCTGGTTGTTGTTGTTGTTGTTGTTGCATCTATGTAAATATGAAAACGTCACTGCTGACTTTAATGCCCACTAATACAAATTGGACTTTGTGTGAAAAAGCTTGTTTGCACGTAGAGCCTGATTTTTGATTTGCTCCCGCATTTTGTTGTGCTCTGTGACAATCTATTATATTTGTACTATGTAAGACAGCTGGTTCAGGCTACTAAAATAAAATAGAAATGGTGAAGGTCAAGTAATTTCAAGATAAAACAAAGTAAAGGTAAGCAATTTATTTTTGTTCTCTGCTTATAATTTTTTGTAGATTGTCGCTAGTTGCTGTACTGTGAAGAAATAAAAATAACGGGGTATTCATTGACATGAATTTTTTCTAGATAATAACCATTGCAATAGAAAAATTAATCGTTTTTGGTGGGGATTTAACCGCCACGGAATATTTTTAGTAGGGACAAGGGGCAATCACTTTGTTTGCCCTACTTAAATGATTTTTATTCTCTCATATTTATTATATCAGTTTATTGCTTTTTATAAGTACACCTCCTTTTTTTGCAGGTGAGGTTGTATTATGACTGGTTTTTGGTACCAGGGAGCTGCAAATGCTGGAGGCCTGACTACTTTTCAAGGTATATGAGAAGAAAACCTGAGCTTTAAGGAGCCTTATGTTAACCGACCAGTACAAAATATTGATAACGTATTGTAAATATTGACTGATTGTTGAAAAGATTATTTATTTAAATGAAATCATATAGATATGACACGTGAAAGAACTGAAAGTGAGCTAGATAGCTAAGATACAGCACATGTAAAGCGAAGGTACCTTGTGTATTTTTCACATATTGTTCTTGCTGTCACTTATATATTATACAAGGAAATGAAAATTAATTTTACTTGAGCTATTATTTTGTATGTACCTACTAAAAATATTATTTTTGCTGCCTCATGGGCCCCAAAATGTAGACCACAGATTGTGTGTTATTCAATTGGAGTAGGGTAAAAGCTGAGAATTATGTACTATAGTAGGCAAATTTGGGATGCATCTATATGTTAAATTATTCGGAACCGAGGTAGATATGTTATTACGTAGGTAAAGTAGCTTTGTATGCTTCAATTTTTTGAAAAAGGGTCAATGATTGAAAATTTTGTAATGTACCAAAGGGGTGAATCTGAAATAGGAATTTCTTTATCATTTGGTTGAGTTCCTGCTTAATACAGTCTATATGGCTTGGATCGTGTAAAGAATACCCCTAAGGTATATAGGTCGGGGAGTTGCCATGGAAACTTCCCTGTTTGTTTACGTTTGTTTTAAAGTATTGTTATGTACTTGAGATGCGTTTAGTTTGCTCAAAAATATAAAAATGTCAAATGCAATCCCAATTCGTAAAGAAAGAAGTAAAGTAAAAAACCGGAGATTAGTGAATGCGAATGCTCATTTTGCAGGTCCACCGCCCCTCATCTCCCGGTCTCAGCTGTTTACTCGAGCAGTTCCCTTTAAGGTATGTTCAACTCTAGGCCTGTTCTTTTGAGTTAGTTCTTAATTTTTATTTCCCATACAAAGTCGACTTAATTCGACTTGGATTCATCGTAAAGAACATCGGGGCTGCTTAAATGCTTTTGGTACGATAAAAGTCATGATTAAGTAAACTTAAAGGGTGGACTGAAATCGGTCAAGATCCAACTTAGAACTAACCGTCCTTTTGCCGTTATTAGTTTACTACTATTATAAGCCAACCAAAACCATTGTTGTCCCGATAAAATTAGTGACTATAGCTGTTGTTGTACGAACAAATGCACTGTGGGTAATAATAAA
>Ga0194135_10001466_pt1 | contig 14156 bp, 10 predicted proteins | sample LitLau_LLRF_2013_FD_134024 | JGI IMG/M metagenome (GOLD analysis project Ga0194135, IMG submission 134024) | Freshwater sediment microbial communities in response to fracking from North America - Little Laurel Run_MetaG_LLRF_2013 (version 2) | ecosystem: Environmental > Aquatic > Freshwater >...
GAAGGCATGTCATTATAGTGAGATCAGCTGTGCAGGATGCAGCTGATGGAATGCAACTTTTTGTAGAGTAATTCGTAGATTGCAACAATAATAAATTGCACATAGTTTCAGGATCTAAAAATAAAAAGATATCTTTTATTGTTTCCCCAATGAAGTGAAATAATTAAAACGCAACAAAAAGTACCAGTAGTGTGGATCATAAAAAATGTATGCCTTTTATTTACCATCAACGTACATTATACACGCAAGTACTTGATCAAGAAGAGTTACAATTAAATTATTTCTAAAGTAGGGTTTTTATAATGCTTCACAATGTACAAATCAAGAACCACAAGAAACTGAGGTAGCAATAAGAAAGCCATCATACTTTTGTAGAGTAATAATATGTAGATGAATAACTGGCGACCGGTACTTCTACATACTGCAAAACCTTTTTTACATGTGCAACTAACGAACGCATTTAAAAATTACAATTGTATCCTAAGACAGTACATGCTAACTTAACATCTTCCATACAGATTGGTGTAAGCTTTGATGTAATATATTGCAAACAGAACACCGGTCTTTTGAACGCAGTTTTAACACAGAACTTTTCCTTTTTGGGATTACGTATAATTTAGAGACTCTAAAAAGGATTAAGATTGTTTTTTGGTTTGCACAGAAAAGGAGATTAAGAAATTACATAATTTTCATGATATGAAAACAACCTTACAATAATACGGGTTACATGTTCTCTTTTAAACATAATTTATACAGTTTTACTTTTGGAACTGATTCTTCTTTCTTTACAGACTAATTTATTGTTATAAAGCTTCTTTTATGATTATATTCGTTTCGATTTCAACGATTATCATGCTAGAGATAGAACTAACTACCGACAGATACGTACTATCAATGGTATCAATTAGATTATTTACAATTGCAACCTGATACTTTAGGGGATCTAGATATTTTTCAATTTTCTCTACAGTGGGGATCTACATAGATCATCCAACGCCAGGAGAGGAGTGTTAAAGTTATTGAAAGGGATGAGTCAATTTCAAAGTCCATTTTTGTGTTTGACTGCGATCAGTTATTTGTAATTACAATTCTATGCTTAACTTTCAATCTCCATTTTACAAACTTCATTCCGATAATTTTATAATTAATTTACAGCACTGTATGAAAAATAGTTTGTGCTGTTGGTTTACTATATTTCTCTGCATTTTGATCGATCAAACGTGTGTTTATCGGAACTCTTTACAGGTGTTACCTCTATCAAAGGTTAAACATTTTTGGATTCCGAGATACATATTAAACTAGATTTTTTACGTTACAAACAAATCAAACTAATTGCTTTCGAACACTCACTACATAATAAAGCTTGTCTAATGATACTACTAATATAAATGGTTGTTCTGTTAGCTTGCACCAAAGAAGGTGTATATTCAGATGTTTCTTGAAGTTTGCTTCTAGCAAGACAAAAACCTCAATCAATCTTTACCATATACAAAATGACTAATCACTACTTCGTTAAAAGGACAAGGACTCCGTTAAATCACACCACTTGAAACGACGCACTGTAATATATTGAGACCAAAAATACAGCAATCGGAAAACTCCTTAGATTGGGATACTTCAGCTGTTTCTAAAACTCGTTTTAATAAAATAATAGTTTACCCAGCATCGCGACTGATTTGCAAATGCTAAAATAAATGTCACAAACAAATCTTGAACCAGAAGATATTTTTTCGTCTATGTAATTGTCATAAATTAGATAAGAATTTTGAATGTCCTATATTATTCCTGAGTTTGGAGAAAATAGACTTCCTTTCAAACAATTTTGATTTACAAACCGCTGCCATACACACTCAGGTAAGCTGACGTAGTATGTTGTATAATGAATCAATTGGAGTCACGAGTTTTCTAAATTCTAAGGTTGAACCGAGCTGACTGCTGGACGAAGATGAAACGACGTTGGAAGGTTACGCAGTAATTTAGAAGAATCCGTTTGTTATTTGAAAACTACTCGAGAATTTCATTAGGATTCATCTCCATTACCGGAGTCGTCATCGTAGTTTCCTGGGGTGTTTTCGTCTTCGTCTTCCCCATCGTCATCATCAACATCCAAATCATAATCGTCATCATAAAAGTCCGTGAGTTCTGGAGCGTTTTCTGGAGGTTTTGTCTTCACAATATAGTCTTCTAATGTTGTTGGAACTACGATTCCATCTTTCTCAGCTTCAGCTTTTGACTGAGCCACTTGCTTCCTATTTATTGATCAGACATATTAGTACAATGTCAGATACTACAAGTATTACAACTACTTGATTGATGTGATGGATTAATGGATTCTTACTTTATAATATTCTCATATTCTTTGTCTTTTCCTTGAGAATCCTTCCACCTTCGATACATCACGGAGGCATCCACATTGGCAGGACTGGATGTATTTGGTTCGTTTAACAAGGAGACTACGGACAGCAAAATGGTTCTAACATTTTGAGTAGGATTCCAACGTTCACATGGAAGTTCTCCACTCTGAGGGTCACTACCAGGAGGGTGTAATATAGAAATGCATAGATCCCCATTCTGTAAAATTATAATTAATAGTTGTAATAAGACTAAATATTTGAACGTCTTTGAATCACCAAATACCTCATAAACATTTGGGTGCCAAACTTTTGTTTGGAAACGAACTGTTGGGGGCGAGTAAGGGTAGTCGGGAGGAAAACGCATATGCGCCTGAAAGCAATTATTATTACATGCATTCATTACTATCTTTTAAGCTAATTTCCATCACAAACTTTTTAAGCGCACCACCATACCTTAAAGTATCCTCCTTGGTATAAGGTATCCGGTGGTCCAAATATAGCAACTTCCCAGTCGAACATGTTATCTGGATTGGTAAGTTTGACCCGGAAGCCTTCGACAGGCTCGTCCTGGATTCCTTTGTACTCCATGCCAAGTGCACGAACGGCACTGTTGTTCGACGTACCACTTGAGTGTCCTGCCCCACTCATCATTCCTAGGACAGTAAAAATTAAAAGCGATTATACAAACCTCTTCACTCAAATTATCATAAACATGTTTTATTTATTTACTTCTAGACGCAATTTTGATGCGTTTCTACGAAGACCAGAACGATCTTCTAAACGATGAATTCAAACTTTAAAAATCCTCTCAAGATCCTACTCTTGTTTCACGTAAAGCTCCACTTAATTTCGATTCTGCTACTTCCGTTGTCTGCTTATCCTGCAATTACAAAAAATTTCAATTACACTGTAATATATTAGATTGACTGTTTGAAACTCACGGCTCTCTCTCTCTCTTTACTAAATCGTATACTAGCTTATCTAAGAATCTGATTATAACTAAACCTCTAACAAATGCGGGTGGAAATAATTGGACCTCTGTCTCGATCGATCGATACTGAATCTGAGAAAACTTTTCACTTCAGTCTTTCTCTTTCACAAATACCTCAGACCAAGCCTAATCTGTACTTTCTTTTAAAACAACTTCAACAACTTTATACTCTTCAAGACTCATTGACATGTCCTCGAAACGAACTTTTATCAGGTCTCCCCAATGTATTTTACATTATCAGGAGTGCCTTTACAAGGCACTCTCCATCTTTACCGTGTCTTTCTTTCATCTAAAGCTAATAAGTACGCACTCTATTTCCGGATTGGTCTAGTCATAGAAATATTGTTGAACTGCCTGTCCCTTCTTAAAATAGGTCCCTGCAATCGCACAAGTCTCACTTACATCCTTAAGATTTTGCAATGATTCACTGCAGCCGATACTAAAATAAACTTCCTTTCCAAAAATATAATCCTTAAATATTCTGGCCTGATTTCTGTAAGACAAAACTTAACGATAAACGCTCAGAGAAATACAGAAACTGCATGCACACAAAATGCTATCAAATATTAAACTTGATAACAAAGATAAACCATACTGCTATACATATACCTAACTATTTAGTGTGCAGCTATACTTGCTAGTAACCTTATCACATCACACGAATCACCAAAACACTTTATTTACTTTAATAAAAATGTCACATTGTAAGGATATAAAGAATATAAACTGAACCCTTCAGAAAAGATATGACCCAACCTGACTCAATATTTAGTCAGTCCGCTGCTGTCTTCTAACATAAGTTGTAATGAAAGATCCTTCATGTTCTAGCCACTACTACTTTCGTCAGAGACAGATAGTCGTAATGGTATTTACTATTTAGTAATCTTCCTCCAAGACGATACTCACTAACTTAATGATGATATGAATTCTAAAACCCCTATTAAATTATTATTCATGGCGATATTAAATAATGCTCAATATACATATGCACATTAAATATTGAGTCTACACATACGCGTACAATAATCTGTCCTCTGGACTCGATAACGAAGACGATAACTATAAAATAGTCTACAATCTGCAGAATCCTCGTGTGTACTAATAAATGATAAGACACATATGTAATATAAATTACTATACCTCCTTTTTAATACTTTAATCTCCCAACTACTATATGTATATGTACACAAGTAAAATTAGCTATTAACTATATTACCAGTACAAACTGAATGAAAAAGCTATATTATATTATTGCAGTTCAATTAAATCTTTCTTCTTACGAGCAACTTTTGCGAATCTCTTAGGCACTATGTAATATACTAAACATTGTGCGTTTTTAATCTTCCTTCAAGACTTGGGCTCTGCAGTATAATATAAATGCCACTTTTGGAGGTCGTGATTATTAGCAGTCTTTCCTAAAAGGGCAACTGAGTAAGTATTAACTATTGCTCGATCATCATCTCCAAACACACATTTTATCCAACTAATATACGTACATTAAAGTGGTGTGGTGTAATACAACACAAACAACTCGAACCAAGGAACAAGGAAGTTTACTTCATTGCTTGCACTTACTTTGCTTTACGTTACACTATACACTCTCGCCAAATGCGAACTTCTTCTAATAAAAGCAAAGTGTTTAACGACCCAGCCTAAATAAATCTCCGTATACTCCGCGTACAACGTAAATGTGAGTTTTTTGTACTTACTATTATTATTTAGTCCCGAGTTCAGTGTCTTCTCAGAAGAAGTTCTCTGTGAAATGTTTTTTAATGTAGCCTATAATGTAAATGTAGGTATAACTTTTGGCTCAAAACCACCACCACTACTACAACCACCACCACCACAACTTCTATATTTTGCAAATGCACTAGAGACTTTATTCAAAACGACTCCAAAAGTATAATATATTTAATTTCGGAGCTTAATATAATAGAGGAGGGAGCAGCAGCAGTGCAGTAGTCAAGTAGTAGAGGTGATTTAAATTTAGTGTAGCTTTCGCGAGAGGAGTGATTTAGTAAGCAGCCTAGTGCCTAGTAATAGTGTCAGTGTGGGTCAACAATGTAATATGTTCAATTGTACAATGAGAGAGCAGGAGAGGTTCCTTCCTTCCCTTAATTCCACTGCTGACTTTCTCCCTCTGGTCTGACTATGTAGTAAATTCTTAGTCTGTGTCCCTCAGTCAATCCCAAAATCATTTGGAAGTGGAAGGGTAACCAACAAGAACACACATAGAACAAGGTGAAGGTGGTGGTCTTCTGTGTCTCATGTGTGCCCCTATTGCTGCTGCTAATATGTATATATAGTCAGTGTAGTTGTATCTGTCTACCCAACCCACACACAAAGAGATAGATGATATCTCCTGCTTTTATAGGAGGTTGTTGGTTATAGTAGAGAGCATATCATGGGAAAAAGTAAAGGGTTGAACTTCTAAGAAGGCGAAGGCAATCGTAACAACACATACTCTAAATGTAATGGCATTGCAGATGATCTTGGCATCCTTTCGTAGTCCTTGTTTCTTCCTACATCTCTGATGGCCAACTAACACTGCGTTTATTTCTTTGTCTGTTCGTGGATTTTATGGTGGTTCATAGATGGGGGAATGGGGACTACTGTGAATTCCTGGCTTGCCTTATCTAGTATTTGTCTCAAAAGATTTCTGGTTAGCGTGAAATGCGTGAATCAGGAGAACGTAAGGATTCAAGATGTATTGTCGCATAGGAGGATGAGACAAAAAAAACTAAAATGCTTTCTCCATGATCCATGAATTACATCCGAATCTCTTTTATTCACAAGTTATTAGAATTTATATAGTAAGGAATAGATGTTTGTTTTTAATCCCGGAGAATCAATTGGAGGTATGCAAGGGCAGAGTATCTTCCGTCATCAGCAGTTAGAATGACTTCATAGGTTCCAGCAGTGAGAGAGTCTTTGTGCAAAATGATCTCAGACCGGTAAACGTAAGCCACGCTTGGGATTTCATTCTCAAAGAGAGGAATGTTGAGCAGAGACACGTAAGGGCTGCTAGACCTGATCAGGACGTTAGCGTTCTTGATATGGACATCAGCGTCAGAGACAGTGATGTTCACGTTGATTGGAGTTGTGCTGTTTAGCTGAGACAAGCTTGCGGAGTAATTGTAGTAGATTGAGCTGAACTTGGGCTATAAAAAGCAACAAATTCAGAATCTCTGTTATCTCAAACTTATAACTTTGTTATCTCAAACTTATTCTAATGAGTATTTCTTACAGCGTTGGTGTTCTCGTCTTCAACTGGAAAGATGAATTTGTATTGTCTAGTGTTACCGTCGGAGCAAGTGAAGACAACCTCTCGCTCGATTTGAAGAGCTCGCTCAGTTTCCATAAAGTTAGGGAATTCGGCACTGGCTACGTATTCATATCTGGTACTGTACCGAAGTCCGGTCAAGTATTTTAAGACTGGGCTAGGAACTGAAGCTGCACCTGTTACGTTGTATGTCTGTTCAACCCTATTCCAAAAATAAAAACCAATAACTTCAATTTCTGAGATCATTGATTCAGTAATCACAATCAGTTATCATCAGTGTTAAACATTTCTTACCAAGCAATATAACCTTCTGGAGAAGTCTCATTGAGAGGCTGGGCAGTAATGACTGTTCCATTTACCCCAACGAATCCGCAGTTTTCTGTAGAATTTCAAAATTAGTTGTCTGATCCTCTGATTGTAGTTGTCTTAATAATTTATTGGAAGAAGTATGTCTAATACTTACGAGCTGATGCTGAAGCTGCGAATAAAGCTACGATCAGGACAGCAAAGATGAATTTAGCAGATGCCATATTTGTTTGTACTGGAGGTTGAGAACAGTGACAAAGTCTTCGATTCCAAAATGTAATGACTTCACTGAAGATGAAAGTTTTGGGTTTTGTGTGTAAAAATCATTGGGTTATCTGCTGTTCTAATCTTTGAAGCACCTGGATTATTTATACAGAAGCTTATCGGTGATAAGCCTCTTCATATTTTAATCTCTACATTTACAATGCCATTATTGAAGTGAAAAGTGTGTTTTTCCTATGTTCCTTCTTCATGTTGATAAGTTCAATTATATGGCGTTCCAGCATAATGTCAACCTTTGATTCGTTTTGGCATGCCTGTCAGATAGGAATGTTTAGCATGTTGTTTTTACATCAATTAACTACTTCACAATGTTCACATTTTGTGTCATAGGACGAAACTTTTAACATTCCAGTATTTCCATTTCATTCATGCATTATATATGTGATATTGATATTGATCTCAGCCTGAGAAAAATAAGAACCATTCCATTTCTGTAAACCACAGTAATGTGAAACCACGAGAGCTGATTGCTTCATTCGTTTGCATTGATTGGTTTATGAGCTCCATCCATGATCCTGTCAAGCAATAACAATCGAGTGCGTCAGTTATTACGCAAATTAGCTTAAGTGGTCTTAGATAATTATTCATACGTAGCTCAATCTGAATTAAAGCTAATACCAACCAAGCTACTAACATCCTTCTACATCGTCCTCGGTGATTCAGAGTTTCAGGAATGAATTGGCTTTTTGCCAACTATCAATATAATACAACTTGCATTGACTAAAAAATTAAGATATGACACATTCATTTTTTCATACACTCAAAAAGTTGAATAGGTAGTAAAAATTAAGTATTCTAAATTCTAATAAATTAATAAAGCTATTGCTCATAACTAATGAAACTTTTTACTTTGAAATGATTTTAAATGAAAGGCTTGCTTATGAAAATAAGCAAGTTTATAATAGCTGCTAAAAACTGTAAAGAAGTCTGATGGCATATCAAAAATCAGAGCGGATTGCATACTTGAAGCTAATTTAACGACTTGATATTTTGTAAACATTTAGTATTTTAAAATGACTTCCTTTGGTTCCTTCATAGTTGGATGGACCTTCTGTCACGTCTGCCAAACCTCGTTCATTTAGTATTGACACTACGACTCGGTAAAACAGCCTTGTGTAAAGTCAATATAGAATGAGGCTGAATGGAATCTATTATCAAGAATCAAACGTAAGTCAGTTTTAAAAAGGGTATCCAGAGCTCATGTGGACACAGACTGCTTGTATGATTTACTGATCAACTCTATAGGGTCGTTAGAGTGCAAGGCGACTTGGAATCTGCAGTTCAGAAAATCCTAACTGCGTGTGATGAGACTCCGTTGAGTTCCAAGAGTGTAACGAGTCAGTCACGTTTCACTCACAACGCCAAGGTGTATGAAGAAGTAGTATTTTGCTTTATTTTACTGATCCCAGAAAATATCCTTACTTATGCATTAATTAATATTCTGTCATATCAGGAAGAATCTGAAGAAGGAGAGAAACGTCTGCAGTATAGTCTGGCGCCTCACAACGAAGTGACACATGAAAGCTCCGAAGATGACGAAAAGACGCAGTTACAAATGGGAAATAATTTCTCTGTGATTCAATACAACAAAGCAAGAGGAAGTCTTCCACGTCGCGCCCGACGGAAAAACAAGTTGTCACCCTTCGTGGAAATTGATACCACACTTTCTCTATCTGATATTGTCTTACCCAGCTCAGCCTCTGCTGTTTCTGATGAAGAGGTGAAAGATGGCAAAGATAGTGAAATCGCATTTCTGCAAAATTCAGCTTCAACTACATCTGAAACTCCAGTTTCAAGTGTATTGGTTCCAGTTCCAATTTCTACATCCGCAAACAACAACCAATTCATGACAAAATTATGTTCTAAAATGAACAATATTCAACAGACTTGCTTTGAAGATCCTTTCTTACACGATGTTTTGGATGACATGAAGTTACTTCAACAAGCGATGAATAAGCTATGTCGTCGAGCCATGCTGCAAACCGATGACGAAATATTCACAGACTGAAAATTATTGACTACTAGAAAATAGAAGGACATGAATCGTACCGTAGAGAATAAATTTTTTTCATCAATTCGAAATTAAATAGATTAAAATACTGCAGGACGGTGAGAGTCAACATTCTGCAATAAACCTGTTGAATTCGAATCGAATCTCAAAGACATCGAAAAGACTCTTGCAAGACTTCATGTGAACAATTTCTTATTTCTTGTAGATCGACTTTCTCCACCTATTTCCGGCAAAGCTTTCACAATAAAGACCGCTCACTCAAGTTTCAGACCACTTTTATATACCAATTGAAGATTTCCATTTATTTTGTATGTAAATATTTGCCAGGAACCCAGTACTCGTAAAACGCAACTTACACGAACATAATTAATCAGTCTCATTGAGTACGTCTACATTTCTATTCCTCATTGCAATTTGATTTGACATTTCACACAACTTGAAGCAAAAATGGAAGCCTTTACACACAGACTGACCATAACCATTAGGCTCGTGTAATTTCCATTTCATGTGACAAACACATCTACAAAACTAATGCAAAGCAGAGCGTTGTAGGAAAACGAGTATTATGCAAATACAAAAGTAAAAACAATTTGGAGGTAACGTCAAAAAGTAAATTAGATTCCTGATCTACAGCAATGAGGGAAACCACACAGTACCTGCTGCTGCTTATATTTCTACCGTATAGTTGACTAGCTTCATAAAAGGATGGAAGCCACCACAAAGCCCACAATACCACCCTCGAATGCCATTAATTTCAATCAAAGATAAGCCTAGTAAGGAGGATAAAATACATTCTCTCCATCAAATTCCAACCTGCGATAAATCAATCCATCTTCCTGTATGTAATAATGTTCTGTCATGGGTTTCAGAGAGGGTGAAAGTTGTAGTCTAAGGAAAGCAACGTTTCTTCATCTTCTGAGGGTTGGGGGAACATGCTTTCCATTCCGTACCGTATGAACAAATTTGGTTATCAACTCAAGTGGATGAAGGAAGGAGGAATACACATAAAGCTCCAAGGAGCACCAAGCATTTCAGTGCGTGTAGCTGGTAACAGTCGGTTCGGGTTTGTTACAGATGAACGTAGTCAGTTTCTGTTCATTGGGGTGTATTGTACAGAAACACAACTGATACGAGAAATGTTTTCGATGAAGCCAGAGTGAGACTGTAGAAAGTATATAATATGGTAAAGCAAGTACAAACCTACCCAACTCATACATAGACTAGTAGACGGGTACCTCCAACCAACACCATCAACTGAGGAAACATAACCATCCAGTCCAACACTTCCAGTCAGCCAAACCCGGTGCAGGATGATGAGTCATCCAAGTTCGGGAGAAACCCGCACCTTTTACTTCCACCCAACGATATGAATTGCATTTGGTCACACGATCCCTTCTCATTTCCCGTCTTTCAGTTCACTTTCTCGTTCTTCTCCAGCTAACAACACTATACGATTTTCCTTCTTCAGGTTTATACACTAATGTTAGCTCTGCAGAAATATCAAATCATTATAGTATACTCCTCCAGAAGAAGGGGAGTGAGTGTGTACAATAATCATTACAATTCGATTTGAACTCAATTCTAGCATGAAATGAATGCAATTCAGTCATCATAATCAGAATATTACGTAGCCTCAGCAAGACATGATTGGAATACTGACTAATAAATCATTATTACTAGGAACTTTCTAAGCTGAAACTCTTTCTACACGAAATGATTTATCAGCTAAAACATAATTGCTTGCTGACTAAATAGTAAATTCCAATCTAAACTTTCTCTGGGAAAGACCTTGAACTTTCCTTAGTTCAAGCTTCATTGCTCTGCGTTATATTTGCAAAATTGCAAAGAAATCTGACACAAACTCAATAAGCAAAAGCTTCGGTTTTGTGTTTGTTTATGAACATGAGAACGTGAGTTACAAAATTTCCAGGAGCTTTATACGTTCTTAGGTCTCCACCAATACTCAACAGGGTTACTGGTATTTTACACGTAAGTATACATTATAAAAACCCCAGTAAGACTGTAGGATTAAGTTTTCAAATGATACTTCTTTCTACCGTCGAAAGCACACGCAACCAGAAGAAAATTTACAAGTAAAAGTAAACTACAAAATGCATTTATACACACAGGTGTATTACCCAAGACCCTAGAGAACTCAAAAGTAAGTTTGGGGTTTGGAGATCGATATAAAACAGTATTTATAGTAGAGTCAGCATGTTTAACCAACTCTGTTCTGTCTCATTCCCCAATGATGACGAGTAGTATGCAGGTAAATGGGAAAAGGTAAATTCTCTTTCACCACCACCACCATTTCTCCGACTGGCTTTTTCCAACCAAACCAGATATGTATACCAGTGTTACCGCACACACTGCACTGCCACATCAAATCTTGACAGTAGTTGGTTGTGTACCACCGAATGTTCAATAATATTGTTAGGGCTAACCAGGGTCACACCACGCACTCCGACAGAAACACACTTTCCTCAATATGAACTCCCTTCAACCTACATATCTCCCGCATGAAATAATTCTCAACCACCATCACCGGTACTTTCAGGCTTTCATAGATATGTATGCAATATATAATATATAGTTTCATGCCTTTAATATACAACTCCTTGCATCATCTGCTACACGGAATAGTTTCAAAGTGCAAATGCAAATCTCCCTTTTCATCCCCCTCCATGTCACCATTTCATTTTATGCTTAGACTGTGTAAAATATGAGAGGGTGGTTGATGGTCCACCATCGAAATCCCTAAAGGGCCTAGTTATGTAGTTGTAAATTCATGCTTACGTAAGACAAATATCTCGCCAGTGAATACACACACACACAGAAAACAGAGTAATACTAGAGCAACCTTGTGATGAAGAGAGATAGATGATTTCATTCTGAAGGGATTCGAGTAATTCGTTCAAGCTTTCTCCCCTTTCTCACGTTTATACTCTGTAGCTTCCACCACACTCCGAGTCAGTCTCTTTCCTAAACCCGGATGGAACACATAAGACTCTACTAGCTGTGTAAGTACGTGTACGTTGAATCTATAGAATTCTCCACAATCTTATCTCATACAGTGTTTTGTGTACAAGGAGAAAGTGATTTCACAAGAAAACGCAATAACGAGAGTGAAAGTTTATTTAATTCCATCTCATCTATCTTATTTCTCTGCAGTTGGCAGATCATCAAGAATAAAGAACCTTTTCTCTATTGTCAATGAGTTTACATACCAAGAATAGAATTCCACCACCACCAGTTGAGTTCAAAGAAAGTGAGAAAGTTTAGAGGAAGTTTGTTCATTTTCAGAATTGAAGTGAGAAAAGACAAATAACGGAGAAGTGAATCTGACTTTTTCCATACGACTGTGCGTAGTAACTTGTTGGGTTTCTTTCTTGGTTTCATAAAGAAAGTGACAAGTTAGTTGTGACAAGCAATATAGTTCGTGAGCTAATTGAGGATGACGGATGGGAGGAAGGAAGAATGATAATGTTCGGAGGAGTATTGTCTTGTCAAAGCTTTCACCCGCCTTGGGTCCATCTCCATCAAAGTTGGAAGAGAGCATCCTACTAAGGGAATAAGTGAGTGTTGAGTGCTCTCTCAGTATTAAAGTATCTTTTGCTGTCACGATAATTACGACCTGAGAAGGATTACATTTTCCTTCCATGAGGAGGAGGGCTTAGGATTAGCTGATTTGAGTACTAAGAGATGTACTTATAGGTATCTCTATTCTAATCTTGTTCGATGTCACGGAGAAATGAATGGGGTGTTGCTGGAAGATTCACCACGCTGGTGACAAATGCAAACCTTTCCTTTTATTGTGTACAAAATAATCCGTAATTTATATGCATCTCCCAATTTTATCTGGCACCCTTTACACAGCCATTCATGCTTGTAGTGTGTACATTCGTCTTTATTACTACAGTACAAATAGCTGGCCATGTTGTACATCTTATGAGCATTGAGCATTTCGATAGAAAATAAAAATTCATTTGTAAGGTTGGTTGAAAGCCGAAGTTCGTTTATACTGTCTCAGTTTTCCTAATCTAACTGATCAATTGAAGTAAATAAGTTTGTACGGTCGCATTTCATTTAGCCATCTTTTGATATTTTTTCTTTCACAATTACTCATATAGTTCTACGAATATTCCCCAGCTTTCTTTGGTTCCTTTGAAGAATTCACAATACATTGCAATTTTTCTTATTCATTCTTTTAATAAACGCCAGTAATAGTCACAGCTTCACAAGTATTCGTCGTTTGTGTCTAATTGAAAGCATTTTAGTTACCAAGAATCTCACTGCTTTCATCCGTGATATGATTCTCAGATCTGTCACCCGTTCTATTCAATTTTTAATGCGTTTCTTACAATCAGTTTTGTAAGTCGACTTGATTATGCTTGATACTCAATTAATCAATAGAACCTTTCAGCATCAACCTTGACATTTTTTGTTCGGAAGTCCACAAAAGCTATTGAAAAACAAAATGAAAATCCAATTTATCTGTAATAATAAGCGGAAGGAAAAAATACTTTTCAGAAGTGCTTTGTACAATTCACACAATACAAACTACACGGAGTTTTAGCTCAAGATTAAATCTTGTTGTGTTGTAACTTGGTAGATTCGCATTTTCCTTTTGATTCTTTTGAAAAAAGGAAGATCGTGTATGAACAACATTGTTCACGCACTGACTCGGAAACTTAAAATCGGAATTTCCTTTTGTGAGAGGACCAGCAGGGAAACGGTAACGAAGCATCAAGCTTGCTTACTTCTTCCCTCATGGAACGTGCCCTTTTATCCATCAAGGGTGATCTTTTAAGCAGGAAAGAAGCCTTTTCTAAATCTAAATCTTTTATCTCGTGTAATTGAGATTCTTCTTGAACCCCATCAGGGGATTCCTCTTATGGAAGATGCTCTGCTCGTAGAAGTCCTCTTTTA
>Ga0194135_10001467_pt1 | contig 14146 bp, 12 predicted proteins | sample LitLau_LLRF_2013_FD_134024 | JGI IMG/M metagenome (GOLD analysis project Ga0194135, IMG submission 134024) | Freshwater sediment microbial communities in response to fracking from North America - Little Laurel Run_MetaG_LLRF_2013 (version 2) | ecosystem: Environmental > Aquatic > Freshwater >...
GCGTAGAATACGAAATACAAAAGTTTAATCAGATATGGTCCACATGTATACGTATATGGATGGGTGTGTGTGTTTGGTGCAGCTTGTGTCAGTTGGGGTTAGTCTGTTCAAGTGGAGAGGAAAAGGAAAAACTTTTTACTTTTGAAAGATGGGGTAAATTGGAAAGGCATATCTTAGGAAAAGGAATAAGTCTTGGCTTCCATTCAAAAGACACACGGAACACATCTCTCTCTCATATATTCATTCATTCCACTTGGACACACCTAAACTCCGTCACATTTCACTCTCCATTTCTCACTTCAAACGTATCATCATTCTCATGTCAATGTCAGTCTTTGTCAGGTTCCCCACACGATGAGAAAGGATTAGCATCATTTATACCACACACACCAAATTGCATCATTTGACTCCCAGAGTAACGACCCTCATTCTTCATCTTCCGAACCTTCTTCCCACGAGCATATGACCCACACTGCAAATATACAACTTATGCGAATTTCCTTCAAGTTAGCCTTCTTTCCGAACAAATAACACACTGCTCACTCTGCATACATAGATACCTCGTGGATTTATTCCTTTCGTGTGGTTACTGGTTACAGTCAAAAATATGTTTTCCACATAAAGATCGACTCGCGAACTGTTTCATTTCAAGCGAATTTGTAGAAACTCCTACCCGAAAATAAATCTTTGCAAAATGAGCTACACACTCACGGAGTCCTTCTACTATATATATGAAGGTGAAGCAATACACTAAAAGATATGTAGACATATGTATATGCTCGCTTGTATTACGTAATGAAAAGTATGGATCCCACACCACCAACCGGCACCAAATCGGCTGATGCTGTCGAGTTGCCTTGAAGCTTAAAGAAAATGTGGTCCACACTTATGGTAGTTCGTTCTAATAGTCTACAATATAATCTCCCATATCGTCATAGGAAGGAAGTACAAGAGTCACCGCACCGCACCTTTTCGTTTCTCTGACATATGAACACACTTTTCGTGCTGTACAATATAGGTAAGTATATATACCAATTCGTAAGACTCCGTGTGCATAGCATATAATGACAGCAATGAATCGTACGCCTCTGCACTTTCTCTCTAGTGTTAAGTGCCTTTCTTCCTTTCTTTAAAAAGGCGTGTAATTATCTTAATAGCTGTGTGAAATACTTTGAACTCTGTATGTGTATGAGAGAGAGAGATGTTCGAACAAGAAGTCCTCTGGCCTCATCTCCATTTCCCTATGGACAAGTCCGTGTGTAACCCGCGTGTGCATGATCATCATGTTAATTTATTGCATGCTTTCTTCCTGGGGAATTCCCATATCTACTGCTGGAATGGCAGAATTATTATCGAGAAATGTATTTGTGTTTGCTTAACAAACGGATGATGGAAGGGCAAGATGAATGTGCTCGATAAGGAGGCGAAGACGGAGAACACAGTGCGAGAAGTATTTTGTGCCAAGGAATACGGTGTACTATACGGTGTTCGGAAATGTTGGTCCTTACCAGCTTATATAAATGAAAGGTTGGCATGGACGTGACTCGTAAATCGACGAGAGTTTATGACTTGTGACTTTTATGCTGAGAGTTGCCTGCACTCCATACACACACACACTTATACACAAGAGAAGTTGTCGTTTGAGATGAATGTATAATGAAATGAAGACGACGACGACGACGACGACGACGAAGGAAATGCAGAGAGAGAACATTTAGTTCACTTGTCCTATGGTCCCATTAAACACGACATGGCAAAATAGCATTATACTATTTCACAATTCTTTCACTTAAGTGAAGGATTCAATGTAAATGGAGTTATTATTAAGGCGATGAAAGTGTAGGCCAATTGTCCCAAGAAAAGTTCTCTCCCTATACTTTCATAGTCCATGGCTGATACACGAGTTTTGATTTTGCCTGATATATTATGTACCTCTCCTACTTATACTTTCGAAGTTCGTGAGAGACTTTGACTTTTAGTTTCTTTGGAAAAGTCACATCTACATCTAGAAGGAGTGTACGTATATATTTATATATGTATGTTTTTCAAGTATAATGTTATTGCACTGACGTTGTCAGCTTTGCTTTTAACTCCCAACATAAGAGCTGGTCTAAGGAAAATGCAAATTTGTTGTATTGATTGGCTCCATGAATAATACTCGACAGCGGTTGACAGTGGGACTGGATTTTGTTGAATGCGTGCGTGCTATTGCCGTCATCACATGGAAAGTCACATCTATAATATATGCTTCTGGAGAAATAATTCGAGTTCGTAGTTTCATGGAAGACTAAAATTGAGGAGAGTGTGGAGTAGAGCAAGTGATGAAATGAACTGGTTTTGAATCCACACAGTCAGTCAGAAGACATCTCAACTTGTGGCTTTTGTTCGGAGCTGTTCAAAAGAGTAATTGAATTAGAAGCTGGTGGATTGAACAGCAGCGAAGGTAGATATACAATACATATATAAATGAATGTCTATAATAAAGTAAATACTTCCCTGGATTATACAAGAGTGGTGTGCAGAGTGCTTTCCGTGTATATAACAAGTAATAGACTATTGCTGCCGAAGTTTGAGTGCTCAGATTTCAATTTAATTTGATACAGAGTTGCATGTAACAACATATAAGAAAAGAAGGAGGTGGAGAACAGGAAAACTTCAGACAAGAACCTTGCCCTGCATATATATAGCAAGATGAGTTTCTTCAGAAGCTCCACCATTAATTTGTTTGTGAGAAGTAGTTTTTCTAAGAACTAGCAGATTGCTACTTTAGCCACAAGGACTTCAGGAGATGCGAAGATGATCATGATTTCGTACACTATACGAGAAACGTGAGAGTTTTCTTTGGTGAATGAAGAAATCCAAAGCTAATTATTATGATAAGGAAGTAGAAGACTGAGGATACGGGTTGATGATAAGATTCTCGTGGTGCGGTTGTTGGTTGGTGGCAGTGGCGGTGTGTGGGTGACCATAGGCCGAGAAAGTTAGTTTGGATGTTTGGAAATCGAGAGGAAGAACCACTACGACTGCTTGTATAATAATAATAAGAATGAAGTGGATATATGAATGGAGGAAGAATAAGAGCCTGAGGATACTACTACACACGTTCGAATGAGCTTGTGTCTACTCTCTTCCTACAACTTTTCAGTAAAGGAAGGAAGGAATAGAGAAGAGAATACAAGAAACTACGGAAGAGGTTGTCTATACAGCTACACAATAGGATTAGACACATAAATTCGCTTTTTCTTCAAGGCTGTCGCTATATAGAGAGTGTAGGAGAATCAAGACGCTTATTTTTGAACAAAGTTGGAAAGATACGAGTGGGAATTTAGTTTGGTTCGCATGTAAATTCCTGAAAGTTTAGAGGTAGGCTGCTGAATAGTTTTGTGTGCGTTCTTTCGAATCCAATTTTTCCTTGAGCATGCTGCTGCCATACAGTTTTTAACGGAAGAATATAAGTTGTTGATACAGTTTTGGAAACATGCGATCACTTTCTCCAATAGAGTTTTATGTATGTGTGAATGATCAGTTGATACATATAGAGAGAGATGTAAGTGCTAACAGGAGGAAAGAAATACACATATATATATATACTCAAGGAATAATAAAACCTTGTTATTTTTGCCTTCTCGCTCTTGAAAGAATTTCACTTGTGAACCAATTGTATCACTCACTCACAATAAGTGTCAAGATGTCTTCACATGGAAAGTCCATTTAGAAAGAACTGCTTTTGAGATGCACAAGATCAAGCGCAAGGAAAGATGATTTGAATGCATAAAGTGCAACTGCCAATAGGAAGTCGTGAAGGTGATTCTTCACACTTGAATTGATGGAAAAGGAAATACAAAGAGGATATCACTTTCATTTTCCGAACTTCCTATATATGGTGCTGGTGGTGGTGGTGGTGAGTGTGTGTAGGCGGATTTATTGATGTTGTAAGGATTTAATGTCAGATAAAAAAGGTGTTTTGTCTTGTCTTAAGTTGTGTGGGACTTTCTGTGTAACAAAAGGGGCATATATATAAGACAAGAGAAAGCGTTTTAAGGGAAAGAATAGGACTCACACAATAAGTGTAAGTTTCCTTCTAATTTTCTATGAAGTACAATGTTGCGTTTCATAATGTTTTTTGTTTTCGTGAAGGAAACTTGATCTGCTTGCATTGTTTTCTGAGAGATTTAATTTCACAAATGAAAGAGTTTTAGTGGGTTTAGCTGTTTCTGGAGAAAGCGATTTTGTAGGATGTATATAAATATATGGATATAAGACGGTGTACAATATATATTAAAGTGGAAAGAAGGATTGAAGATGTAAATTCTAATTGCGTAGACTATAATATACAAGGAAGAGAGAGATCAGTTTCTTTAAGAGGTAGCCAACAACATGTTTTCCGTGAATGATACATTATATATGCAAATGTTAAAGGTGAATCGACCTTATAATTAGTCTAGCTGGCTGAGTAACGGAACTGGAATTAAGCTGAAGAATAAAACAACATTGTAAAAGATGGCTATGACAGAGCATTAGAGAGCATACTCAACTTGAGACAGATTTGGAATGATATTATTAGTTGTTTTGGTGGTGGTTATGTTGAGAGAGGTGGCGAAGAAGCATTAGGATATTATTACACACACGGTGAACTTAAAAAGATGTTGCAGCTGCTTCCAATTCATTCAGAATTCCAATTGTCTCTCTATTTTAATCTTTTGGCACTGAGATTCATTTAGTGAAGAAGAGAAAAACAGCCCGAGAGTAAGAAACGGGAATCATGAGAATATAGAAGACTTACATGTGTGAATGAGTAAAAGGCAAAAGTCTACATACATGGAGCTCTGTGAGAATGAGTGTATCATTAGGAAGTAAAAGGTGTCTGAGGAACTTTTTAGCGTATGCACAGTACAAATAAGTGGCGAGAGACGCAAAATAATAATGATTATAAGACTTTGGGGGAGCAACGGCAGTGGTTGCTTGTGAAAGGACGCGAATAATATGCGGTAATAGCGAAGGGAAAGAATCCAAAAGGACGCGATGAGCAGTGACACTGCCAACGGAGAGGAAGCGTGAATAAATGATGATATAAAGTAGATTGTGTAGACAGAGACAAGTTGATACTGGAGGTTAGTGCAATACAATTGGACAGTGTTACGGACCACAAAAGACCACACCGTTATTTCCAAGTGCATTCCGCATCTAATGGGACAAAAGTTGTGAACGGGCTTCGGTGTATGTATGCTCTGCTGTGTATGTGACTCCAACCGTGTTTATATCTCTTTTCTAATGGAATTCTTACTGAAGTTTCCGTGAAACTCTCCAATGGTTTATCGCTTTAGTGGCAATTCAGAATTCCGGATGAGAAAAATATCGCCACCCGCACACACTGCGGACACGATTTGTTGGCGTAGGAAAAAGCCTCGGGATTGCGTCACTTGTGTTCCTTCTCAGACTCTTCGTAACTCCGTAAAAGAGTGTTGGTGTGGGTGGATGGGAGTTTTGCTGGGAGAGACACCGGATATGATCGGAAGGACTTCTCAACTGGTTCTATGTTGAAGTAATTTCCTTTCCTACGTTTTCCCAATGCACATTTCTTAGCATGTTCTTTATAGATAAATGCTTAAACGCTCATCTCACAGTGCAACCCTATATATGCAGTCCACATATTTATCTATACAGTCTGATGCTGGATTCGAGTCAATTTCTAGTAATTTCTTCAAGACTACTGAGAATTGTGAGCAGGAGACAACGTAGAAAAGTATCTGCTGTCTCTCCTTTCCCTTTGGAGTTTGGGATAAAACAAGCCTAATCAAGTGATGGATGACGCTGATTCTTTCCGAATGTCTTTCACACACACTGCTTCAAGTGATCGCACGTAATCACTCGAGGAATCACAGTAGATGAGTCATCATCATCTGCAGTGTACCCCATAGCTGCACTACATTGTGGCATAATATTATACGGCGTGTGCAGTGCGGGTGGAAAGGTGCTCTTCTTCAGTGTGGTGGTTCTCGCAATGACAACGATAAATATATAGCCAAGAGAGGTATTTCACGTTGGTACTTTTATAATATGATGAAGTTCAGGTAGTATAATCCCGCACTAAACTAAGTCACTTTGACTCTCAGAAGCAGAGGCACACACAAGGTGAATTACAGGAGTAGTGGGTGTATAAGAGAGTATAGGGGGCGATCGAGGTGAATAATTTAGAAGGACGGGGAATACACGGAGAAAGTAGAAAGATGAAGTGGATTCCTGAACGGCATACTTGGCATTATGCAAATGACTTAACATGTATGAATTCGTGGGAGCAGGTGAATGGGAAAGCTCGTACACGCTAAGAATGGGTAGTCGCGACTTTATGAGACCCACAAGCTTTCATTCTCGTGTGAGATGAAGTGCGAAAGACTATCTCATATCTCTTTATTGTGTTGGGGTTTTTCCACGGAAGTATTGTGAAAAATTGTGTGCCTTCTCTCGTGATTCATCCTATTTAATCGTTTTTTTATAGCGTCGCCGTACACAAAGGCATGACAAAGCAATTAAAGACAAAATGGGATTCGACTCGGAAGCTAAAGGGGAAAGTTGATTGAATGCGAAAGTTGTTTTGTAGTTGATGACTGCTGTGACTGTACATAATATTCTTTTGACAAGCAGGGATGAAATGAGAAACATGGAGGTAAATGACAAAGCTTTTTAAGCGAATCTCATGCAAATTCTCAAATGTCACAAGCAGATAGACAAGCAAAAGAGGTCGAGGGAGCTTGTCAGAAGAACTTTTGCCCTTTTCTTCGTCTCGTTGAGAGGGATTTATAGCTCGTCACATTACAAGAGACTTGATGTCACGACTTTTGCTACAAACACAGGATGGAAATAAACGATCGTTTTAAAAAGTGTGGGTAGTTCTTTAAATGACCTGAAACAAACTGCACTGACCTCAGAGTTAAACTGACCATGAGATAAGATTTAAGTTTTATGAAGGTAAACACATGATAGTCATAATCGTAAAGGTGAATCATTCTATTTGAAAGCTCTCAATGAGGCTTTTTAGTGATAATTTAACGGAGGAGCCGTTGGACGTGAACAGAATCGAGATCATTATTACTACTCACTCCGGGAATTATTTGTAGTGGTGCGCTCTTGATTCTGTGACTTTGAGTGAAAATGCAATTACAACTATTGACCATGATGATGATGAGGATCGAGAGAGTCTTGGGAGAGCCAAGATGATGTTGAGACAAAAGTATAGGTAGGTTTCTCTGAGAACGAAATGCAATAAATCGGGTGTGGAGATCTCATTGGCGAGCGCAATAAAATTACTTTCTTCGTGAAAAGTTAAGTGAGGAAATGAAATGGCGTGTCAGAAGGACATAATATTATTATTTTTCTTGGCAACATCTAGTTTTCCGGTTGTTTGAGACTTGACCTACTGACCCCATGTGACGCATAAATGAGATGTAACGCTCCTCTCTCATGTTCACGTTAGGACCGACGAGAGGATGAAGGAGGAGGTAATAATAATATGGTTCGTTCAGCGTGCATTTTGTAATTTTGAAATTACATCTTACCAAAGATTAAAGTGAGCATGTCAGCAATGGCGAGATTGAATAGATAGTAGTTGGTAGATGTTCTCATGTAGTGGGCCTTGTAGATGACAATGCAAGTGGAGAAGTTTCCAATGATTCCTGAGATGAAGATGAGAGAGTAGACGATGGTCATGGGGATGAGACTTTGGTACGGAAGATGGACAGGACCGAGGTACGTCTCAAGGTATGTCTCTCGCTCTGTCTTGTTTCCACTCCATTCTACAATCACGGTGTCCTCCATGATTTCGTGTCAGGTTTTGTCACTTTGCCCTCACTATATATGAGGCTGATCACTTTATCCACGGCACTATAAACTTAAAATATAGACTTGGGAGAAACCACTCCCACAGTGTACAGTGACATGATGATGATGGCGATGATAACGCGATATAGCGTGGGGAAATTGAGACGGTGGAACGTCGTTGGGAGAACAATGGGACAAGACTGTGTTGAGTCAAAAGTTAGGACTAAGAATAAGACGGAATGAGTATGGACCTTTTACCCGGATCGGGGAGAGACGAAATAAGGTTTGGGCTAGGAAGCTTCTTCAGGGATGATGGTTGGGATGAGAAGGATGATGATGATGATGATGATGATGTTAGTTCATCTGATTTCGCGTGTGTGTGCATTAAAGAAGTAGCAATAGGCGTTTTGTATGCTTTATGATTTTGTATGAAAGGAAAGCATATTATATAGGAGTGGAAGTTTGTTGTTAAATAACCTGAGGGGAAACCGCAAGTATGAATGAGTAGAATTGGATAAAACGTCAACAAGCCGTGGTCGTTTAGTTGGACAATAAAACACTTTTATTTCATGATGTGTACAAAAGGATTAGTAAGGTTAAGTATTGGCACTTTCAGACTATCAAAATGGTCTCTCACACTTGTGTAGTTTCTGTTCAGACACGCTGACAATTCCATTGAGTGGCTGGCAGGAGAAAGCATATACGAGACTTCTGTGGAACTTCTTCTTTCATTGAGGAAAGAATGGACACTTTCTTTGGTTACTCATTCTTTTCGGTATAAAAGGTTGTGTTATTATATAAAGCGTAGATAGGGAGTCTTATTTGTGGTACAATATATAAATATTATTGCCTCTAATAGATATTATGTATTAGTAGCAGTACTATGTCAAAGGAAGCATTTTACGTAAGGAGACTGTTGAGGCGATCACCTCAGAATTCGTCGTGTTTGACAAGAGCTTCCCCGAAATCTGTGGCTTGTGAGCCAACAAAGATGTCGTATTTGTCTAAGACTTCTTCCTTGCTGAGTTTACCATCGGCATCGGAATCAGAGACGTGGATGAGATGATTTGTCTCCGCTTCCGCGTGGTCATACTGATCAGGGAGGATCCATTGCTTCACCTGTTTACACAAATGCATTAGACCGATAAGACTCTTTTCATTACTACACGAGGAAAATAATAACGAGAGTTGGTAATCTGATTACTTCGTCCTTGTCCAAAAATCCGTCGTTGTTTTTATCCCTGTAAGTTCGAAATGATTCGCGTTCGTTTTCTACCCATGCGGGTTCGTCATCTCCAGGCTCACCTCGGTACAGATCGCCTTCATAAGTATTCACAGAAATAGAATGAGGGTTAAAATTCAATGGTGGTACGGTATGTATGACGCTGTTAGCGAACCATTAGATAAAATTGAGTGGGGTGGTTTTATGTGGAGTTGTTGTATGGGAGGCGAATTTCTCTGTTTTATATCTCTAAAGCCTTTTTATTTCATTCTAATTGAAAGCAACAGGAAGGAAGCAGCAGAAGGTTCGCAAGAGATGAAAGAAAGCTTATTTTCTGAGAGTTAGGTTCTGCGAATACAGTAAAGAGGGATAATGTTACTACTTTTTAATAAGGCTTCGTATTTGATCCCCAGTAAATATGCGAGCAAGAATGAAGAAGCTTACAAAGCGGGAGTTAATAATAAAGTCGTGCTAGGGAATAATACACTGAAGAGAAAGTGATCTTAACAAAATCTGACAGAAAGTCATCACAGGAAAAAAGAGACGGGATGTGTCTCTATAGGATTTTTCTGGTAAGGAACAAAAAGGGAATGGATCTTTAAGTTAATTAATAATGGCCGTCTAAATTTATCCAGAGAGTTGATAAAGGTGACCATTTTTCATGGGGAAAACGCTTCCTTCTGACACATTTTTGAGGGTAAAGTTACAAAAAACCTCCCACACATATTCGTCTGGAAAGTAGAGCACTGAAAGCTGCTGCTTTCTATTTGTAGCGACGAGTGTGTGTGTACGTAGTTACGTAGCGTTGCAATATTCGTTTGCAGTGTACTTAAGGAAACACTTGTTCATGCATGTTGGATGAAATAGTCTTTCTGGGGAAAAGAGATGACTCTTAATTTGGCAAAGTTGAATGAAAACTGAGTTTCTTGGATGAGTTTTTATGGAATTCCCAGGACAGGAAATGAAATTGGGTTTTGTGGTACTCACTGATATATTCCGCCATAGAGATGAGACCATCCCCGTCCTTATCGATATCCTCGACTGTTTCAAGGACGACTACGTCTTGCATGTGTTCTACATCTTCAGGGTGAATGAAATTCTGGAATTCTTCTTGATTGAGAGAGTCGTCTGCGTCTGTATCTGCGATTGTCCACCTTCTCCTGTCTCTTTGCATCATTTTGGTGTAAGTTTTTCGATCTTCTGTTCCTTCAGGCTCTCCTTCCAGAAATCCGTAGTTGGCACGTTTGTATTCGGACCAAGTGATCTTTTCTTTACCGTCGGGATTGTGGATTCTCCACTGAGTCTCAGCATCGCGGACTATGAATCTACGTTGGGTCCACTGAATCCACTTTTTAAGCTCGCTGTCTTCCATAAACCCATCTTTGTTCGTATCGATCTTGTCAAAAATAAGCCTGAGTACGAAACGATCACTTAGATTATCATGGGAAATATGAGGACAAAGAAGTGATCAGTTTTATAGCCTCACTGATGTAATAGAGAATTAATGATTCATACAACCATAAGAAACTCCTGAAACTACGTACATAACGAATTTCAGTATCATATCAGGATGCTTATAGTGTGTGTCTGTTGTGTGACATGAAAAAGATGGTCAAAGGATACTACTACTAGCGTATACTTGAAACCTCGCCAGGAGACAAATTAAATTTCTAAACCCAACATGCTTTCTACATGAATTTGAGCTTGCTATATGCACCATGAAGAATTTGATTTGCTGTTTTGAGTTAATTTGGCAAAATACGTGGCGGCCGGAAGGAAATAATAAAGGAATTAAGAGGGTGGATGTGAGAAAGAAATTGCTGGTAAAGTCTAAATGAATGAGCCACACCCACCCAAGTCTTCTTCTGGATTCGGAAGGCGAGAGTTCATCAAACTGCGTGGCCTCATCACCCAGAAATGCTTCATGGTCGTAGACAGAGTTGTGCTCCCCATCAACGAAATGATCTGCATCACTCAAGCTCTGTCAATTAGTCACATAATAAATAAAGTTAGACTCGAATAAACACAGAGAGTGATCCATCAATTGATGGAAAATATATCTCTCGTAGGCACAGCAAAGCAAATGCGTATACATGAAGATTGAGTGATGAATATATTTCAGGGGTTTGATTCGCCTCATCTTAGTTTAATGATGTTTATTCCAGATTCATTCAACGTGAATGTTTTATGTAGAAATCATTTTACTTACTAAGCATGGCAATGTCTGAATGTTAAACGATGTGTTATTCTCTATCTCTCTCTATACGCGTCGTGTATGCTTGCATGCACTTTTAGAGTGTACTTCTGATGAGATCGTTTCAATTTCATCTCTTCACCACGGATATTGCTACATAAGAGAAATGTTTGAGAATGCCGAGCATGGAAGAGAGAAGCCGTTTTTATTGAATTCATTATGAAGCGCAGATTCCCACATGAAGAGAAATGAGGTTGAAGAGGAAAGTGCAAGAAGCCGTGATGTAATGGTGGGGGTAGGGTTGATTTAATTATTTTCCTTTGAGGTTTGTGTCTGTGAAAAAGATTTTGGTTGGTAAAGATCATCTTTTTACGTGGTGTGAAAAAAGCCTGGCAGTGATGGGGTTATCAAGATAAGGCGAGATGAGGTGTTGGGTTTCACGTGTTGCAATGTAAGTGAGATGAATTCAAATTCGCAAATTCAGTTGCAGCCGACGAAGTCGAAGTGGAGTTGGAGATGAAGAGGATGTTTTATTCGTAAGACAATAATCCACGATGGAAGATAGAATTGCAAAGGGAACGATCTTATCAACCTTAAGTGAGTGTAGGATGGAGTCTGTATATATATATCTAGTCATTATTACTACATGAAATGGCACCACGCACCTATAGCTATGCAATAGTCTATAGTCCATAGACTGAGATATGTGGCATTTGTGGCCTAGGACTTCAATTCGAATTTCTGAAGCTCAGAAAGAATGAAAAAGACTGTATTAAAAGATATGACGAGAGGCTATATAATAGTAAGTGTTTGTAGAAAGTCTAATTTCCAGTTTTCTATACAAGTTCGTAGTAGCGTCGGTAGTCGTTATATAATAATATACAAGTAGGCTATTGTGGCGCTGGAAGTATTTTTTATGGAAAACCTTTTTAGCTGCTCTTATCACAGATAGATTTGGCAAAGAGTTATAAAGTTATGAATTACATTGTTTCTTTAGTAAGTCTTTATACTTTTCTATCTTGAAAAGTTCACTCGTGCTTGTTTGAGTTTGGCTGTGAGTGAGTTGTTCTTCGTTGTTTAGTTTAACGTATTCTGCGGCGGAGAGAAAGCACGCATTGTTTTAGAAAAGCGATTTCAGTCCCAGTTTGGAAAGATAAAAGATCCCTTTCCTTTAAGATATGAATGGAATAAAAAGAAGATGGGAAGTTTCTACAAAGGAGTTTTGTATTGTTTAGTGAATTGCTTGAGGTAATGCAATCTTTGGTTGGAACTAGAGTAGGAAATGGAAAGGTGAAGGTCTACGTGGATAAATTGAAGATGTGTGTGTGTGTGTGTGTTTCGTAAGGTATATTTATGACACTGCAAGAAAGTTCTTCAATAAATTTTACTTTAAATCTTCCTTTGCGGTGTACACGTATACACATGTATATATATATTTCTTATAGAGTTATAAGGTGAGTCCAGGGATGAGAATATCCTTTTCTAGGAACTCCCAGTCCATGTGGAAAGGCTAATCGGTAAAGTACATACTTTTAGTTTTTAGTGTCGCAGAGTCTCTCTTACGTATTTAGTGGCACTTATGTACTACGGGATATCCATGTTATCATATTATACTATGTTGGAAACTACAGAGAAAGGCAGGCGAAAGACAAGACATAAAGTGTATGTGAAGAGCATCCTTGTGGGGATAGCATGTGTGAATATACACAAGGTGAAAGTATGAGACGGAATGAAAGTGCATATTATAAAAGTGAAGTGAGATGAGAAAGAGATCCCAGGTAACGACTTAAATGTCTTGACTTACTAATTACTTCTTGCTTAGCAAGTCATGCGATATCGTGTGCGCGTCTTGTGTAAACGGTGGTTGGAACAGATGGAACTTATTCGTACGACTACTTTCAAGACTACACGACGAAAGGGACTACGCGTGCAAGAACATACTGGGAAGTGATTAATAAATCATATTTTAATTCCAAAAGGTTAGTAGTAGAGACTTTGAGAAGATGACTTCATGAGATGCTCTGAATGAAGTATACACACAGTACACACTCACTCTATACACGAAATTATGTAGTGAGGCTATAGTAAGGTTTTTCATTGAGACATGAGACATTATATAGTGTATGCAAGCTATAATGATACTTTTAATTAGGAAAGAGTAGCTCTACTTTTGTGTTAATGGTTGTGTATCTTCTGGAGTTATTATGGGTAATAAAAAACACAAGTTGTAAATTGTGCAGGGATAAAAAGTTTCAAACCTTTTCGAAGATTCGTCTTGTTTCCCCATCTTTATTAGGTAAGGCAAATGCAGCACAGAAGGTGACTAGGAACCCGAGGGTGAGGAGTCTGTGGCTCATGGTGACCCAGGGCAGTAGTGGGAGGACTGAAGAAGAGGTCATCCAGTGTACCTGGCACGAATGTCACCGCAAGAAGAAGAACTGGAGAGCTTGCAGACTGCGATATGATAACACTAATACTAATAATTATTAAGTATGTACACTTGATTCGCTTCCTGGAGAAGTCTCCAGAAGAAGAATATTATGAATGAAAAATTCGGTTGTAGGATGTTCTTCTTGTTGTTGTTGCCTATGGGTGATTATTTCCTAATCTTAACTCTTTCCTTCCTTCCCTCATGATCTTCTTTAAGAGGAATTTCTTCAGATGACGACGAGTTGGTCCAATCAAACATCTTCCAGCTTGAGTCCACGAAAGACCCGCTTGTGGTGTGGGCGGAACTTTGAGCAAAAACTTTGTGTCTTCATCATATTCCTCATTCGTATAATGTATTTATGCCGTATAAAACTTCCCAGACCTAAAAAACATAACCCTCTGGCACATACATTACAGTAAAAGCTCTCTGTCCTCTTCTTTATGGACATTTATCATGGATTCATGAATGAAACAAGCTTGTCACA
>Ga0194135_10001468_pt1 | contig 14143 bp, 5 predicted proteins | sample LitLau_LLRF_2013_FD_134024 | JGI IMG/M metagenome (GOLD analysis project Ga0194135, IMG submission 134024) | Freshwater sediment microbial communities in response to fracking from North America - Little Laurel Run_MetaG_LLRF_2013 (version 2) | ecosystem: Environmental > Aquatic > Freshwater >...
CTCCGGTACCACTTCCCCATCTAGTTTGATTAGGAAATTTGATAGTTATGCGAAAATTTTCTCTCTTACTGAGGATCAGAAAGTATCTATCCTCCCTTTTTAACTTGAGGGTCCGGCTAAATCCTGGCATTCCTCTCATTTGCATGATTTACTTAGGGCAGACCCGTCGAAAACACCAAAGGCAGTCCTAGCAGACATTAAACCCACATGGGCCGCCTTAACAGTTAGGTTGATTGAATCTTTCAAAGACGCTGACGCTGAAGAGCATTTGGAAAATCGCTTACGTTTGGTTGTCTTTAATCCGAGATTACCGGAAGCATACTATTAAAATACTTACCTCCAGACATAGGAAACATGTTAGCTCTTAGAGGACTAAAAGACGAGAAAGAGCTTATTCAGGCTTTAAATGATAGGTTTGAATACGATAGTATGAAAGAGTTAATGTTCTCATGATGGACCTGAAAGAAAGGATTAAGGAGCCGTAATGGACGCTCTGCTACATTTAGAGCCTCCTCCATAGGATGATTTTGACGTGGACAGGATGCTAGGATGGATGACATCTCATCAGCCAAGGAACTCGAAGAGAACATCGGAATATCGTTTTGGACCACAAACCCTCCCCAATTCGTGTTCCTCTTAGTCCTTCCCTTCCCAATGAGCTCCAGTTCTGCCAAAAGATCCTTTTCCAATACCTGAGTGGGAAGATTTCCCCTGAAACGAGCCTCCTATCTTCTAAATGGTTTCATAGTTAGGGTGTCTATTTAAGTAAACAAGAGATTCGATTCAAAAAAATATCTTATGTACTGCTTACAAGATTACCCGAAATCAATTCCACTTGATTACTTACGATTATTGGGATCCATATCCTTGAATTTGTAGGAACTAGAAACGAAGGGATCTATGCACTGTGCCCACGACCCTGCAACAAAGTGCCCGAACCAATTTCTATATAGTTTTTCACATACTCGTAGGAAAGACACAAATGAGGTTGAACAGTCAAATTCGTAACTCCGCACGAGAAAAATAGGCCTATCCTCCTTTCTCACACATGTCATACAGTCATTGACTTGTCGCCAGTCTAACATGTAGATTGGATCTCCTCCTTAGATTGTATGAGAATTTGGCCTCCTAAGGACGATGATCCTTCAGGAGATCCCCACGAAATGAAAACAAAATTTAAATCCGTCAGCCTTAAAAATTCTAAATACAATTCTGCAAATAATACCGTTTGGACAACTTGTTTTTATATTGGTTCTTGTAGACAGCCATTATGTCATCATTATGTCATGATTTTATGGAATTCCCTCAACGCATTCTGCTTTGACTTCTCTCTCCAGTTCTTCTGCTGTTTAACCAATTGTTCTTTGCATTAAGTTTAGGGCAATTACATTACTCAACCGATCACACGACTTGCCTTCTTTCAGTCCGATCTCTGAAGCAGTCGGGCAATATTCCAGTGCTGGATGTCACTTTTGTATGCATTTAGTTACTTGTTCGGGAATTATTTAATAATACACCTAGAAATAGAACGTAACCCAAATTAAATAATAATTATCGAATCATCGCCGAATAAAACAGAAGGAATTACTAATTGGATACTAAACTTTGAAGCTCTCCATACCTATAGCTATTATCTCTTCAACTAACATCCTGTACTGGTAACGACCCCATGGTATATCCACACCTATGGTAACGACCACTCCAATTACAACCACCACATCTTCATCATCAATGGCAGAAATGACAATTTTCAATTACACTCCTCCAGACACGTCTCAATTAGCATACGATGGAACTATGAGCGCAGACAATTTTCTAATCAAGTTCAAACAACTAGCACCAAAATTTAGCTGGCCAGACTCAAAATTGGGCACACAAGTTATTTTCTACCTAAAAAGCGCAGTAGCTAATTTTTACAAGAAATATGTAACAATCCAGGCAATTAGACAAGGAACTACAAAAGGTAAAATCATCATAAACTGGGACGATTTATGACAAAATTTAAAGAACGTATTCGCTGAATAACACATATGACAGATGTTATGCAAAACTTGGAAAGAAAAAATACAAACCACTAAAATTTGAAACGCTTTTCTACAAAATTTCAAATATTTAGGACGACATGCAAATAGTTAAAACGATAGACGAATCAACTTATATTTAAAACAACTACCAGGGAATGAAACAAAAGTGTTCGAATGGCCAGAATAATATTCATCTAAGCCTAAGTCATTCAGGGATGACCAAAATTCTCGTAAGGAGAACTCTCCTATAGACTGCTTATGGCAGAGAGAGAGAGAACAACTTTCTTAATCTCTCTCTCTCTCTCATCTAAATAGCTATCTGCTTGAGCAAGCTTTCCACCTGGCTTAGCTACCTGCTTTTACCTAACTACCAATACCAATGCCATCGATCAAGCTTTCCACCTGGCTTAGCTACCTGCTTTAACCTAACTACCAATACCAATGCCATAGATCAGATAGACTCTGTTGAGGTGGATCATTCGTCTGACATTGAGGAGGATGTATCAACTACCAGCTAGGACGTAAACGGAAGAAATATATAATGCAAAATAAGACATATTGCTTACATACATATTTTCAGCCCGGCGTTTCCGAGAAAAAAGAGGACAAAGACAATATCGACAAGAACTGTCCCAGGGCTATTGAAGAATTCCAAGATGACACGGAAATCAGCGTAATCTATAAAGTGGTACGGACGTCGAAAGTAACACGTATTTTAAACAGGGTAAGACTCCTTTGGGAGTATATGGTTTGTCTAACCTTTTTCAAGGCTCCTATTTTGGAACCATTTTAATTAAAAAAGTGCTTTGTTCTATTTGAAACATATGTCCTTCCAACACATGGTGCTGCTGCGTCCAAATGTCCCACGACGGAACAAGACGTGAATCATTTCTTTCAAAGTACGGGACTACTCCCTGCTTAGTCAGACTCGGTCATTGCTGAACCGTCTAGTTCAGCACAGAGAGAAGAAGTTGTACAAATTACTTAACATTAATATACGTTTGCATTCCAAAATGTGGAATGAATATGAGAGAGAATATTTTGCATTTTTGTTTTTAAACTTCTGGAGACAACATCGAAAAGGCAACCAGGGGAGGGAGAAAGCGCATTCGGGATTGCATCAAAGAGGGTTCAGATGACATCATCGAAGCTATATACCAGGAAAATATCTCGAGGGCGAAGAAATTGTCACTCATTCCTGTAGTAGGTTTTTTTCTATATTTCTATATGTAATTCCGCTTATTTCTAGAATTCGAATGAGCCTGAAGCTTCTACCTCTCGGATGGCAATTGTTGGGCCATCAACTTCAAGTGTGACAGACCCTGGGTCATCTACACCATGAGCAGCAGGGCCACCTAGTCCAATGCCTCGGAGAATTAGGCACCCGATTGATTACATCAATGAGTTTGAAAACTTGCACACCTTGACTTTCTCTGGTTCAAAATTTCGACTCATTGAGGAACAGTATCAACGTATACTTATTACAGTTTTACTCAATCGATGCTTAAAGTTTATCACAATGAAATGGTGTATTTGTTTAGCTCCTAGGTTCATGGTTGCGTGCAATCTTTGCGGGATGGTGTTTGACAGCCTACGCCAATTGGGTTATCACAGACAAGGGATGAAATGCGACGTAGCATTCGAAGGAGCATATCAAGCTGCGGAGGACGAATAAGTAGAAGGGTATTTAGCCATAACATCTTACACATAGTACAAAATAAATAAGTTATTTCTATTTCAGCCAATTTTGATTACAGAAAGATTGATTTGGAGATGCTGCAAGGCTTCGGTGGCGAAGAGAAAAGTGACTCATCCGCAGACGAGGGCGTTGCTGATGATGGTGTGCAATAAAGAACAAACCAATAATGAGGAATAACCCATGTCAACAACAAAATACGCTTAAGAGTGCCTTATAGACCATATATATAGTTTTAAAACAAGCTTTAAATTCATCGTGTTTTGCATTCTAGAGAAACTGGAGTTCAATGTATTGAGTTATGAATAAAAAAACGATTTCTTACTAGAGTCACTCAGACTTTTTAAGTAGACAATTCTCAAGTCTCGAATTTTACTTTCTAGCCGTCATTTTAATCTTCTCGAATCTTGACTCACATCTTTCTATATCATTATACTATTCTCACACAATAAAGTATAGCACAAAAGGCAGATAAGAAATTAGCCATGACGAACTCCCTTCTTCCTCACGTGCAGCAGTGTGACGTGCGCCACGCAACTAATCAGACTTTAGTCTTTGAAACACTAGCCCTTGAATATCTTTGGACCACTGGGTCCTGAAGCCTGTTGGTAAGGCCTTAAATGGCTAATATATTATTCTACAACTAAAGACAATGTTACGTGAGATAAATGGCTAAAACAATGTGGCAATAAATTATCACGTCTATCCACTTACATGTCAAGCCGCTTTAGCAGAGTGAAAACTGTGAGTGAATTGAATGTACGCTGTGTTTTAAAGGATTAAGACTCTTGTTCAAGTTGTGACACAAACAGTGCAAGATAATTTGAATAGAGAGTGTACAGAAGATAAAAGCGCTGCCAATTCATCGTCATGTGAATCAGACACGTAGATGCAGTATAAGCAGAACAATAAAGTCTCGGACGCCCAGATCCTCCTCATCCCGGCTCCTCCGCCCGTCACCTTTGAGTCATACTGCCAGGCGGGACCGTTTTCATTCATACTCCCCTTACCTCTCGGAATTCGGTCTTGTGGCTTGGAATACCCTTTTGACCTTCCTAGTCTTTCTGTTGTATTACCGCGGAACTCCTGTTGCGCCCCTGACCTATGCAGCCATACCTCAAATGGCGCGGGCTCTCTCTACTTGTGATTAAGCCCTTGAACGAATACTCAACGTCTACTTCGTCTTCATTATTAGCTTCAACAGTATATTTGGTTAAATTCCCTTTGCCTTGATACTCTCCTGCGCGCGTCACCGCTGCTGTCCCTCCGCGCGCTACCTATCACGCGTATCAAATTTCCGGGCTTCCTCTAAAATCCTTACTGACACTTCTATCCCCACTTCCTCTGACGCCACCAGGGCGGCTCCTATTGCTGATACTTTGTAATAATTGTAAAGTTTAAATGACCTAAATGTATTTGCGATAAAATCAAGAGGGGTAATTCACTGGAAGTGCAATTTTTGTAAAAATTGCAGATAAGTTTGTATCGTCTGGCAAGACAAGAATTTGGTATGTATTACATCATGTCTTCTCGAACTAAGGTTTCAAATCATTATATCCCGTGGATCAACAAGTGTCCAGACTACATTCTGTACTACACTACACGTAAAAAGTGCAAAATAGATTTCATGTTTAAACGTTTACTCTGCGGACGAGCAAAATATAATGCTGATCTGGACGAATTCGTATCCAGAGACAGATATTAGATACTAGTAATAGACACGCTTACTGGTATTAAATAAGGAGGCGACATATTAATGAGATGGATAATGGAGAATCTGATAAGCCTAAAGCAACAAAACACAACACTTATTATCAGGAACAAGCCATTGACAACAATGGCAGACCAACCACTTCTGGATGCAATTGACCGTCTCATATTCTTTAACCTTTAAAGCTATGATGGCAGATTCATTCTTTTTGGACAGAGGAACTCGCATACATAAATATAGTAAGCAAAATTATTATATTAGTTATTTCTAATTTCTACTTGAAATGGGAAGCAATAGTGATTTCGTTTTAAAGATACTAGATGGAAAATCTCTTTCAGGGCCCTACTATGTGACCCCTTTGAATATAAGTCGATTAGGGCAGTGGAAGAGTTGATCGATTATATAGGACTGGCAAACAGACTTAATTTATTATTCCTACAACGTCGGGAATGTAACCGGAATTTGTCTACAACATTATACATTTGTTGCCACAGTGGCCGACTCCCAGGTATCCCAGCCACAGATATTCACAAAATCGTAATAATACAATACTCTTCCCTGTAGACGATTAGAGATTTTGAAATGAATCTCTGTATTAATTGCCATCCCCGCGTCACATAACTTGAGCATACCCCTGGTCTAAAGAACCATTCTTGGCAACTCATTCGTGCTGAAAGCAAATCCACAAATTTGGAAGCTTTGAGACGATTTGGAAAAATACTGGCACCAAATATTATACACTTATTTCTGGCCGCCTACATGGATAGTACCAAGTAAAGGCAATATTTGAGATATTTGTAAACCTTTACGGCGCAGGAAAGCACAAGTTTTTTTGTTTTAATAACTTCAATTGTGACTTGGTTAGAGAATATATCAAGTGCAATAATAAGAAACTAATTATAAAGTTGTTAAGACTTTTTTGCACCTGCACTTGCACGAGCAAGGCAACCAGAAGACAAAATTATTCAGGATCTTAAAACAAAGATAACGTAGCTGATAAAATGGACTACTTGACTGCACTACACAAACATTCGGATATTTCATTGTGTAAGGATAATACGTTAAAGCACAAAGATGTAAAGTTAGAAGTTAACTTGTTTGATTCTGTAAGATTTCTAAACAATCCAAACCACTCAACAGCTCAATTGACTTACTAAAGCTATGTTAAATGTTGTATTAATCAAGTGCTTTGCAATCTGCATTTACTTATATGGATGCTAGCGATAAAGAATACATGTTTCACTGCATGGGATACTGGGACGGATGTGAAGATTTTGAGGATAAATGGGCAAGATTCAAGGATGCCCTTAACATATGTTACTGTAAATCATTCGACATATTTAATTTTTCGATATGTTTTTTAAATTTTCGACTTTTCTCGTCTCCAACTTTTGCTATGTCTAAATGCTTCGCCTAACAATATGTGTATTATGTCTAACTTATAGTGATTTCAATAAATACATTAATACATTCTCTTTCTACTCCCATTTTTAATCTTTGTATACACATATTCATACAGAGAGTGAATGCACTTCTTTTAATCACTTAACAACGACTGTTTTTGCCGTGTATTTAGAGAACTACCGACACGGCCACATAATTTCAAATAGAAATATATTTGACTTTATGTACCATCAACGATTTTTTCTCAAAAGCCTCAAATTTCTTGTCCAGCTCCATTGTAAAAAGAAGTGGCATTTAAAGAAATTTTCAACCACCTTTCCCTATACAGGGCAAAATTGGGAAGTGGTAATTTTTCAAATTATTCTTTAACCCACACTATCGTATTTCCTGGACTAGTTTCGTGCCGCAATTTTGGCAATATTTTATAAAATGGACTATTTGTGATTACAATTCATAATTTTGGTTTCATTTTAGCTCTAATAACCACAATTATTAAATAAAATGTTCATGGTGATATCGGCATTTGGAAACATACGCCAGTGGGTTGGTAAGTAGTTTGTAGACACACTCCTCTGACTGCCTAGGATGCGTGATTCTTAAAACCCAGTTTTCATCTTCATTAATAATATAGTAGGTGTTGTATTAAATATCATGAAGTAGGTAGAGCACAAAAGTACCACAACTACAACTCTCTTTACAGATATTTTACTGTCAGTTGTATTAATTTTTATGAAATATAAATTCTTTGATTTTAAAAAGCTGATTTTGAATACCAATAAAAGTGAAAGTCAAATGAAAGTGCGCTAATTTTAGTGGAAATACCTAAGCGCTCTTACTTGAGTTTTGTTTCAAGTGAGTGCATTCAAATTCAGACAATAAGAGTGCAATACTTATTTCTTTTGTCTTTGACATAGCTAGTTACTTGGTGATTAATCATAATCATGCTTCTACAGGATGTTAACTATGAATTTGACCAAACAAGAACTTGTGGGCACATTTTTTAACATGCACACAATCACAATTTGTTAATAAGAAATAAAAGGTGAAATTACTTAATCTACCCGATACCCCGAAGGATTTATAAAATTGGCGGAAAGCCGTTAGATTAGCAGAAAATTGTGTAATATTCCTGGTTTCGGATTCTTTTGAACTGACGATGTCATGCATAAAAAATCTTTTACGTAATACGATTTGTATATGTGATTCTCAATCTGGTTAAATCTTAATATAATCTTATCTGTAAATGGTTCAGTGAAGTAGTCTAAACATTCATAATTCCAGCATTTGTGCATGGAATACACCATAAGCCTGCTTATTGTACTGTACTATACGTTCGTCTTACATAAGGCTCTTGAAGAAGAACACTGGAACAGTTGTCATATTAAGTACTCATTAAATTATAACATAATATACTACCGGAAAACGAAAGCGTTTTATGAAGTAACTTATAACTAGTTAAATATTCTTCATGTTGTCTTGCAATAAAACTATTTTAAACTATTTGCATGACACGTTTAAACTATTAAAAATATTCAAAATACTATTATTGCTATTAATAACTTAACATATGTATGAGTTGGTTTACTGACCGTACAAAAGTTGACGTTTCTTGACAAAAAGCAAAAGTTTTGAAGTAAATTCTTCTTGAGTGTCTGATTCAACGGAGTGTGATTTCTCGTAGAGACTCCTCTGGATGATCATTTGTAGGAATGGTACTGGTGTGATTGTGGCGGTGACAGTTAATGACGCTTCTTGATATACAATGTTTCAATTCGAATTTCTCTCGTAATGCATTCATGGCAGGTTGATGGGTCTGGAATTAAAAGAGCAATAGCCAACCAAAGTCAATTAACCCATAATAAAAATACCCAACGTAGTCTCAGTGTAAACTCTGGTATCTGTTTCAAATGATTGTAAGCATACGTATTTGATATAAAATATTGACATTTTACTTACGGGATCCTTTTTAGTGAAGACAATTATTCAAAATTATAAATTTCAGAAGAGATGTGAAAATGACTCTGCTGCGGATTCCTGTAAGTAAATGAACAATTTATAGGTATGGCTAGTCCACCGGTTTGTGAATGTATTTGGTTTAATTAGTAGTGAAATTCCAATAATTAAGTAATGTTGAGTAGTAATAATAAGTAAATAAGAGTGTGGATATTTTTTTCAAAAAGTTCTTACGTTTATAAGTTGACATGGAACTGTAATTTCTTCGAATTCGGATTAAAAAATGCGGATTTCTTCTTTAATGCACAGTCAGCAGTAACAATGATAATAAGAGAAGACTTTCAACTAACAAGCTCTCTGCAGTGCGAAAGAAAGAATGAATACATTTTGGTTGAATACATATTAAGTTGTGTAATGTATATATGCTACACTTTCTTCTACAAAGTGATCTCGCCTGTATGTTTACTCACAATCAGTTTACTGTGACGGTGAGGGTGCTCCCTGGACCAGAACATTTTTTAAGATGATCAGAACTGGTTTTAGGCAACGCATGTTGGCTATTAGGTACATATTGGCTTCTTCCCTTTGTATATAAGCATTTTAAGGTACATTGATAGACGACTGGTATTTCGTATAGTAAGTATGTTATGTAGTTCATATCATCTGATGTGTTTATATACTCTTATGTAACCTGGTTCATAATATATAAGTATATCAAGAGTTTACTTGGCCTTCCAGTTTATTTCTCTCCCTTTCCACTGAAGATTTCATCTTGACCTCTGACTGATTCTAAAGAAGTCTGGCTGCCTGCTTCATGAGTTTCATGTTATTCACATCGTATAATCCTTTTTGTATTTGAACGATTCATAAATTAGTTCATGCAAGGCTTCTGATGCAAGGGCTGAACGCAACCGTGTTTCTGAGTATTAACTTATTGATCCCGTCGTCGTGAATAAATCGTCGTTGAAATTATTATAATCACATTTGTAATGAGCTTAGCACATTTACGCAACTCTATAAGAAAAATTAATGCCTAAAACATAAAGTTGGAAGATAAAGCACTAATTCGTGGAAATATTTTGTAAGTAAAAAAATCTACTAGATTCACTTACTTTCTTTGTATCTTCGTCATCCTAATTTTCATTCCGCTCTCGCTCTCTCTAGCTTTTTCTCTACACGAAGATGATGATGATTATCATCTTCAACTGACTTTCTCTTTTAAACTGAACTGAACCTAACCTGAACATGTACTCAAAGATCCTCCAATAATACAAAAATTATTATTCTCGTCATTAATTGCATGGTCTCAGCACTACCATAAAACAAGTCTACTATTTACTGTCACTGCAACTAAGCATTCCTCTTAGGGAACAAAGATAAACTCACAAACGAACAAAATTAATTTATAGTAGCCAGACACAGTTGGGATTTATAATTTGCCCAAAAAATTGCAGCAGTTTAAAATTTAGCTTTAATCGAATTAAACTTGTTATAGCTTCTACTTTTATCTGCTTGTCATTCGCAGTTTATGAAATTAAATTTTCAACTCTTAAATAACATTTTACACGTGGCCTTCGTTTTTAATTGTCAAACAAGACACCTGTGCATGAACGTGATATTACAGTTGCATTCGTCATGTCTAGTTTAGCACTCGTGTTCGTGTTCAATTCATACTTAATAACTGTAATTTGTCAAAGGTGACAAGAACACAAGTTTACTCCCATTCAGGACTCAATCCACGAGGTTTCAGTCTTTCTTCTCGTTTCAAATAGATCGAGGTAATCACTTAAGCGAATATATTACTGGGTTATGATTTCATTCTTGCACTGTAATTTTAAACTTTTCTATAGTTTTCTTTCACGGCGGGGTATTATCTTGATAACTTCTTATTGTTAGGTCTGTAATAGTAAGTAAAATATATACAAGTATAGCTAACACTTCGTTTTACTCGTGATCTCTTACGAATCATAACCATCCTATCACTTATAAGCTTACTTATAAAATACTTATAAAATCCTGGACTACAGGAGAGGAAATTATTAAGCATAATGATTCAAGTAGCAGATGATGAAGAGGCAGCAGGTTTCTGCGAATAGAATAATAATTTTTACAGCTAAAGATGTGGAAGTGTGAATGCGAAATCTTACAATTAGTAAAATATACCACTCTACAGTTTAGCTGAAAAGCTAAAGACGAGTGAATGGGCTCGCAGAGCAAGCAAATATAACATTTCTGATGATGAAAACTAGCCACAAGCAACGGATGTGTTACAATTATGCACTTGGATTTCTACCCTTCTGCATAAATTAATACTGGAAGGTATCATTGTACATAAAGATGGGATGTATATATACAGATGCATCAGTATAATTAAACAATTAAACGATGGAAGAAGTCTATAAGAGCAGGGCTATCTATTTCGTTTTCAGTATGTGTTTTTATAACTTCTTCATATGCAGTAGTATACCAAAAAGAACTACCAGCGTTCCCCAATTTTTACTTATCATGACTGCGGAGTAATAATTGTGGGATCCTAGCCGGCATGATATTTGACTAATTTCAACAGCATAAAAACTGCTCATCTCATACTTTATACTTTCTAAAATTTCATATTATACACATGCACCTTGAAATTATCACAAAGAAAGTCAGGTTATTTTATGGGGAAATTGAGATAAATAGACTGTTTAAAAACTAAGCTACAAATGCCAAATATCTTCGATTTACTGGTTTCTTGTAACAAAGTACTTTTATTACGTATCAAATAATTATACACAAACCAAAATGATAAAAATCCAAGTTTTAGAAAGGCAACAGTCTCTTTATCTATGTCTCTCTCTCCTATGTATGTAAGCATTACTGATAAATAAACCCCTTTTAATCACATTATGTTACATTTAACTTTCCTACATAGCCATATTGTAATCTTCTAACAGTTTGAATTATTGTGTTAACAAACCTGCAATCTGTTTAGAACACTATCTATCACTGACTTACATGCCTATTATTTCATTCCACAGTTTTATTGTTCACGAAGGAGTTCGTGAGATGAAAGGTCTTAAACAAGTGAGGCATGCATTCATCTAGAACTAGTTCCAATGTAACAACAATCTTTTGTAGACATTGCAGGAGCAAAGTTGTTTCTGAACCAGAAAGAAGGTACAAGAAATTAGAATAATAAAGCAACAGAATTTATGCATGCAGTAATAATTATTATAAAATGTCGGGATTTTGAGTTTCTCAGCACGATCCATAAAGGATTGAGCTAGTAATAGGTAAACTATCAACTCGTACTGATAACTTCTGAATTTCTACTTTCTACTATCTTGTGTGTGATATGTACTCCCTTCGTGGTTATCAGAATCATCCACTGTTTGGCCGAGAATTCTTATTGCCATTTTTACATCATCCATGAAATTCATACACAAGTCATTTCTTTTTCGCCTCATCCACGCAAGGTTATTAATGGAAGTCTAATGAACAAAAATGATGTTTGATTTTATGCATTCAACAATTAATCCTACAGAGGTATTATAATCATGTTTACAATAGCCATTTGAGTAATCACACGATTACAATTATGTTTTAGCTAAGCTGTAATTTAATAATAATGAAGCTGGTAGCTTTGTACTTATGCTCGTAGTATCCAGATACTTCTTACCAAGGAATCACATTTGGAGAACTTGAGATCACAATGTATACTATTATGCTTTTCTCATCCAGTAGTTCCATTGACACTTGACAGGAATGTGTCGCAGAAATTAATTGAAACTGAAGATCTGTAGATTAGAGTGAAGATATTAAAATTATTACCTTAAAGCTTCAATTAAATTCCGGTTCCGGATCTAGCTTTAACATGACACGTGAGCTCGATTTCATGCGAGCGTTTATTGGTCTTTGCAATTTTTTCATTAAAATCAACGAATTCAAATTAAACCAAACTATATTACCATTTCGTGTGTTAATTTAGTGCTTTTCATAAAATCCAAGAACTATAAGGGACGTTGGGTCAGTTAAGTCTAGACGAAGAGAAGGGTCTTTTTATTTCCCATTGTGAATATAGCTTGCCAGGGTTTCCCATTACTTAATCTCCTTGAGGAAAGGCTTATTTTAAAAAGGTCAGCTTTACACAATTAAATATTAGAAAGCAGGTTGCATAGAGTAGGGATAAGCTCAGCCATACATTACTAGAGAAATAAATATCTTTGGATTACTTGGAGTTCGTATCTTTTGAATGTCACTGTCAAGGACACTTTCTCTATAGTAGAATTCCTTCGGAGTTTACAACATATTCTAGATATTCCCAATGAGCTTCTAAGCCTTTCCAAGTACGTATGATAAGAATAGATGCCTTAACCTATGTTACTTGGCGGATATATTTAAGTTGTGGGCTCTGAATTGGGTCCCTTCACATTACTCATTTAAACGCGTTCAGAATAATGTAGTAAAATAGCATATTATTGTAGTCTCATTTTTGATTGATTATAAAAAGTGTGACAACATAAATAAAAACAAAAAATTAATGAAACACAGCAACCTTTTTTGTAGAAGGAGATGAAACCATGAAAAAGTCATTATGTATTTAAAACTAAAAAACTTTGCAAGCAGGTAGTAGGTTCGTTTCCTTTCTAAACATGTAAATTTGTTTGTCGGTTGGCCCTACCTCCTAGTATCATTGAAATCTACGAAGTCCTTCCACATACGTTATTTTATCTTCATTCCTTTTCTTTTTTGTCCTCTATAGTGTCATAAAGTGAAATGAGTACTTTTTACTAGATAAATAGTATTCTCCCCTTGACCTCTTTAGCCAAAAGTCCTGTTAACCAAGAAAAGGTACTCCGCAGTAAACGCACAACTGCTGCATAGCTCAAATACTAAACCTTTCCTGTCCTTGCTCGTAGTAAACCACTGACTGAGAGAAAGTTTCTTGTACAATAAATATGGATAACAATGTTAACCAGAAGTTCACGAGAATATAAAAGGAGAAACACGTGGAAACTTTTTCTATCATTCTTCTCACAGCATTTGAAAGGTCATCTCTTCACGCAATCTTCAGGCACAACACTTTTCATCCGAAATAACAGCAATGAAGACCATCATCATAATTGTGTGTCTCTCACTTGCGTACGGTTGTACCGCTAACCCCGCACCTGCTACAGGTAAAATTATAATTGCAAGAATGTTAGTTACTTTTTAAAGACAAAAAATTTGGATAATCACAAAAGTGTATGTAATTTGTACAGATTGCGAATGGTCAGAATGCAAGTCAAATAGTCTGACTAACAATCAAGTTTGCTCCAATATGGGATATGACGGAGGGTCCACTGGCTACACAAGCAACATCGGATGTTCGGC
>Ga0194135_10001469_pt1 | contig 14137 bp, 15 predicted proteins | sample LitLau_LLRF_2013_FD_134024 | JGI IMG/M metagenome (GOLD analysis project Ga0194135, IMG submission 134024) | Freshwater sediment microbial communities in response to fracking from North America - Little Laurel Run_MetaG_LLRF_2013 (version 2) | ecosystem: Environmental > Aquatic > Freshwater >...
CCAAGGCTGGAGTAAAAAATTATGAAGGAAAATACAAGGAGACAATTTTCACTTTAAACTTCGAATTTCCCCCCATTTTAATATTAGTACGAATTTTATAAGAGAAAATGAGGGGATGAAATGTTCTTTCTACCAATTCTAACCTAACCGGTGGTGGCGGCTGAGATACTCCAGACAAACGACCCATCGCAATCGCTTTTGGATTAATTCGGTTACTTCTTCTTCCCATCAGTAAGACGGAGGAAGGGCTCATCTCCATGACATTGCTTCTCAATTTCATTGATAATTCCTGCCTTGGTCTTTGAACTTGAGACGATCCCAAACGAGGCACAAACAGCTTTCAACTGTGGTACACTCATACTTTCCATGTTTGTAGGGAGATCCTCAACGGTGAGTGTCTTCTTCTTCTTGGCGGCCGAGCCTTCCTCTCCACCGCTTGTAATCATTCGCTTAGAATCCAAAGCATTTCTGAAATGTGCAATTCTTGCAATCAATTCGTCCTTGGTCCCACTTCCATTCAGTTTATAGTTTTCACACAGGGTCCGGATTTGAGTCTCGGTCAGCTGAGAATTACAAAGTAGTCATGCAGGGTAAAGACCTTTGACCTTTATCACAGAAAGTATGTAACCAGCGACATAATTTGATGACAAACCAGCCATAAATCCGTGGTCCTGCCTCCTAGATAATCCCAGGATTGTGCATTCTGAACTTCATCCTGGGCTTCCTTTAATTTCCGTTTCTTTTCCGATTTCTCTTTCTCTTCTTTGAGTTGCCTGGCATAAGCTGCAATCTTGCTTTTGTCATTGCAGGACGCAAGATGACCTTCTCGGAGTTCTTGACTGCTCTCAACTTCTTCTCCACACTGTGGACAATTGTCCAGGAGGTTGAGGACGAACAGTTTATTCTTGCCTTGAGGCCCAATCACAACTTGACGCGATTTAGCCCGACGGGCCCGTTCAGCCAATTGTTCCTTTTCTTTTAGCTGCTTTTCTTGCTTTCGTCGGATCTCTTGACGGTATTCTTTTTCCATTCTATTGGAAATGTGGAATTCGTGGAAGCCAAAAAGGGACTTGCATTTCTCGTTGCCGCAGCAAACTTTGCGATGGTAGTCACTTGGATGAAATTCAAATCCTATAAAATACAAAAGATGGGGTAAAGCTTTAACTCGGTATTTATTTATATATCATTCCCTGACCACCAGAAAGATCACTTACCTTTCTTACAAAATGGACATTTATGAATTCCCGTCATACATCCAAATTCGAAGAGACAAAGGGCACAATTGAAAGTCCTGAGTCCCATCATCATGAAATTGTAATCGTAGTCCATGGTTCCACTGTCCGCTAAACCCCATTCAGCGCTGCATCTGCAAAATTAAACAAAATAAATAAATGTATGATATGGAAACGATCCAGAAATGTATGTCAACTCCTATAAATACTGCAGGACTAACCTCGGACAGAAAATGCGGGTACGGTGACAGCCATCATTTGATCTCTTCGCCTTTGTCTTCCTATCTTCCTCCTCATCTTCTTCTTCCATGAAGCTCTCCGGTTTCGATAGTCTCTCGTAAGCATTGACAAGACATTGGAATGCTTTCGTGGCGTCCGGAAATAAGTTTTGTAATTTGTCGGGATGAATAAGGAGCGAGAGTTTCAAATACGCCTTCCGCATAGAGCTAACTGATGAATCCGTTGTGATGTTGATTCCAGAGGCAGAGAGAATAGCTTGAAAGTCATCTTTCATTTCCAGTATCTGCTCTGCCATCAAAACCCCTTTATCTTCATCCACATTTCCGCTACCAGACGCTTCTCCGCCAGCAGCGGCAGAGCTTTTGGAGACATTTTTCTTTTTGAGATGTTCAATGAGACTAAAATGCAACTCGTCTTTGTCACCCGACGGATCCATTCCAAGCTGTGCAACTATTTTCCTAAGGTTTGGAGCCTTGAGCTCGAACGGCGAAGTCTTCTGACCTTCTTGGAGGACAAAGAGGTCCAAGTGCTTGACATCAAGGTGCATTCCAACACGTTTAGCAAGAACTGAGACGTCTCCGCTCATTGGGAGTCCGACGGATTTGAGATAATCTTTCAGTTCGGCCAATTTGCATTTGGGCAGATGATTGGACTCCCAGAGTTTCTTCCATTTTGCATCTGCATTAGACATGATGAGAAACTCGCGTCACTCTGTAATTAAAAATAAATGAAAAATTATATCCATTCTCTCGAATCAAATATACAATACTGCAACTGAATTCTAAATTCAAGCTTCTCGTAAATTGAAGACAATACACTTAATCTATTCTAATTCAATCTTGGTATACCGATCCGGCGGAATGAAGACGGCCTGTAAGTTTCGCCACAACTTTTATCAGTTTAGGAGTTCTTTTAGTACGCTTCTCTGTAACCGTTGTTACGAGCGGATTTTTGACATTGGCATTAGAGGTTTGAGGTCATGGTTAGTTGCCAAAAGAGACAACTCTGTACTGTAAAAGATATCCCTGTCTTAAAAGATCTTTTACTGCCCATTGACAACTCGTGCCGCGTGGCCTGATGAACGGCCAACGGTTATTTAATTAGTGTTCAGATATCAAGGGTCAAAGTTACTACCTGATTTTTTTTTCTGATATCAGTAGGGCCAGAGGTTCCTGCTGAAGATAAGTTAATTGTGAAATGAAACCAGAATTAGCTTTTGAAAGAAAGCAAAATCAGTCGACGAGTCGAGTCGAGTCGGGCGAAGCGAAGTTTTAGTTCAGTTCAGCCGATTTTCATTTTCTCTTTTTTTCACGGTTTTCGTTCGGTGAATTTGCCCCTCTTGTTTCGTGAATGCCGCTACAAGTAATAAGAAACAAAATTCTGCCGCAGCGGCCGGAGTTCACAACACTTTGGTTCAATATTGACAAGAAAATGAAATTTATACCAAGAAAAGAACCACAAATAATTGGAACCTTTAACTTAATTAAATTCTAAACATCATTGGGATACATGAGGACATTCACCACTCCTGAACTACAAATCTGAATTTATCATTCAAAATGACAAGAGTTTATTTCGACTTTGCATCTAACCTATTTAATCTTAAATTGGCGTGCCTTCTCTTAAACACTTGAAGTAAATTGACTATCATGTCCTTCTTCAGCATCACGACACGCCAATAGAAAGCTCGTATTTTGGGACTCAATCTCTTTCAGAAATTAAGATGACACTACCAAGTTTGAACACCGTTACTGCACTTTTCCAATCTTGACCCTGAATTCAGTCACGAGTTCATCTGGATTCAAATTGGCGATTTCATCTATGAACGCTGCTCGGAAGGTTCCAGGACCTCGAACATCGACCCGCTTTGCAGCATGCTCACCCGCCACGTTGAAGCAAAGGACACTGTAAACAGAGGGAGGCTAGCGTTAGGCCCATGTTAATTTCTCTAATAATTTAATAAAATCAAAGCGGGTACCCTGCAACGGCTGCTGCAAAATTATCTTCTGGAGAGATTCCAGCGAAGGATGCAATGACAGACGCCACCATGCATCCCGATCCAGTAATTTGTCCTTGGTATGAATGACCGTTTTCTATAGCTACTGTTCTCATGCCATCTGAGATGTAGTCCACCTTCCCTGTCATCACCACGACGCAATCTAATGAGGCCGAGGCCAAGAAGAGTAAAGGATCAAAGAAGAAAGTAGCAGCAAATAGGAAACTTACGTTCTCGTTTGGCAACGGCTTCGACTATTTCAGCAGGATTTGCAAACCCCTCGCCAACGCTGTCCACTCCTCTCATCCTAACATCCTCAGTTTTTGAATGGCATCCCACAATGTCCGCCACCGTAGAAATCTCCCCACAGTTTCCTTTGATGATGTCAACATGGACGGAATTCAGGATTCGAGTTGTCGTGTCACGACGAAGGTTCGTGGCCCCCGCACCAACGGGATCGAGAACCACTGGTTTACTTTGAGCATTAGCATGTCTACCTGGAAAGCAGATTTATAATTTCATAATTGAAAATTTTCTGAACACAATTTTGAATTCAATTCAATTTACAATTTGAAAATTCACCTGCTTCCACCATACACTCGACGAAAGGCTCAGTTAGGGTTCCAATGTTAAGTACCACAGAAGACACGACTTTGGAAAGATCGGCAGCTTCCGCCACATCTGGTGCCATAATCGGTGATCCACCGAGAGCCAGGGTGCAGTTGGCAGTGTCATTCATCACAACGTAGTTGGAAATATGATGAGTGAGGGGACAGTTTTGACGCAACGTGGTTAATAAAGCTGGAACGGATTTTACAACTTCTTCAACGCTTTGTACGGCCCTCTTCATCTCCCGATTTTCCTTACTCTTGCCTGCCATCACTTGATCAACAATTCTGGCTGTAGCTGATTGAGCATTTTGGGCTCCAACGATGGCAGACACGACTGCCACCCCATCCAAGACTCGCCCATTGGATCCAATTGAAGACCGCACTAATCGTCGGATATTTCCTTCTCTAATTCCTCCAATGGCCACCGTCTTGATTGAAACGTCCAACGGGATTGATTCCAGAATTTTTCTGATTCCGATATGCCCCAAGAAAGGATTGTTGCTAATTTTTGTTTCAGTAGGATAACAGAATTGAATCCCGATATAGTCTGCTCCACCCTCAATTGCCAGTTGAGCTTGGGATGAATTTTCAACAGAGACACCAATGATCTTGAGCGGTCCTAAGCGTTTGCGGGCTTCATGGCATGGGATGTCACCTTGGCCGATATGGAGTCCTTCAGCATCGGCGGCCAGAGCAACATCGATATTGTCGTTGATGATCAGCGGAACGCTGTGCTAAAATCAAAATTCAGCGAAACCCGTAAACTCAACCACCCAACTTTCCCCTCGAAATCTACAAATGTTTATCCATTAATCAAGTGCAGGTTAATTTTTATAATCTTTCACCTTTTTCGTGAGAGCATGAACTTCTTTAGCCACGACAATGAATTCGTCTGTGCTGAGCTTCTTTTCACGTAATTGGACAATCTTGACACCTCCGAGAATTGCATCTTCAATACTACCGGTCAGAGTTCTTGAGGGATGGTTGAGCACACGGTCAGTGACAAGGTAGACGGAGTAATCTACAAGAGCCGATGAAGACACACTTCCAGACATGGTTCAGTACTTAGTTCTCTGATTGCTACAATCCTTGATAGCTTCCAATGTGAAGAAAATAAATAAATACACTGCAAAATTAATTAAAAAGGAAGACACGTACCGTCAACCGTCCGCCCATCCTCAACGAAAGAGTGTCTGTTTCCCTAAAAAAAAACAAGCGAGAAAGGCGGGGTGGCGCCAGCCGGCCGGATGAATGAGGAAAACTGCAAGCGTCAGCTGATTAATGGAATTGCTGCATCTGCATTATGCAATCACGTCTAATCATGAATCATAACCCTTCTTTCTTGGAAAGGTTTTCTTAATAAATTTACAAAGTACAAAGTTCTAGTACACCCTCGCCTCTTCCCTGTGAGTGAGACCGTATTAACAGTCTTTAACTCCACTTTACAGATAAAGAACAAAAATGGATACTTTACCACCGGGAAAGGCACTGACAATTGCGGGTAGTGACAGTGGAGGGTATGATTATGACTAACTAATACGGCTACCTTCTTGATAATTACTGTATTCATTTATTTTGTTTTCTTAATTATGTTACAGTGGAGCAGGGATTCAGGCAGACCTCAAAACCTTCACGAGCCTTGAAGTATACGGTACTTCAATCATAACATCTGTGACGTCCCAGAATACTTTAACGGTAGATGGCATTCATTCAATCCCAGGAGATTTTGTGAGCCAGCAACTATCAGCTGTCTTGAGTGATATCGGTTCGGATTCCATTAAAACTGGTACTAAATAAACCTGTCAATTAATTTACACCATTAGTTAGTAGCAGTAGTACCACCGCACCGGGAAACTATGGGGACTTATTGATTGAGTTCATTTTTTTTTCAGGGATGCTATCTAATGCTGAGATTATCAGTAGCGTAGGAAAGACCCTTTTGAAATTCTACCCAGTCAATAATCGCCCAATCCGGAACTTTGTTGTGGATCCTGTCATGATTTCGTCCACGGGAGCCCAACTTCTTGAGTGTTCTGGTATTCGCGTCTTGATTACGGATGTCTTTCCGTTATGTCACATTTTGACCCCGAACGTACCCGAAGCTCTAAAGTTATTAGAAGTAGGTTCGTTGCGAAACGAACAGTTCCAGACGCAAATTACAAGTGTGGAGGAAATGAAAATGGCAGCAAGGGCTTTGACCCTCCTTGGACCTACAATTGTGCTACTCAAAGGTGGCCATCTCCCATTTTATAAGGCGTCAGGGAAGGCGGCTCCTTCCAGCATCATGGAGGATATTTCAGCCGAATTGGAAACGCCAATGGAATTGGTTGACCTCGTCTATGATTCTCGCACGAAAGATTTTACGGAATTTAGGAAACCATTTTTAAGAGTCAAGAATACGCATGGGACTGGATGTACGCTGAGTGCTGCTATTAGTGCTTACCTCGCTCGGGGATGCGATGGTAAACGGCAGCTTGGCCAGCTATAGTGATTCCCCTTTGGTACCAGTAACCAGTTTAACTAATAATTCTAATTTCTAAATTCTGTAGACTTGGAAGCAATCAAGAAGGGACTGGATTATGTGGAAGCAGCAATGCGGACAAGTTTTTCTGTTGGGAAAGGGAAAGGACCGCTCAACCACTTTCATGGAATTATTCAGCGCTCGCTTGAGCTGTGAGTAAAACTCCTAATTTGTCTATAAGCTAATAATTTCACACTTACCTTGATTTTTTGAGTAATTTAAGAATCCTTTTAACCCGTTTTTTTAGACCATCCAAATCCAATCCAAATCCATTGATAAATCATCTCATCAAATCTTGTCACTCCGAATGGAAGGAATATATGGAGCATCCATTTGTGCAAAGGATTGGTGATGGGACTCTCCCGAAGGAGTCCTTCCTTCATTACATCATTCAAGACTATTTCTTCCTTCAAAATTACGCAAGGGCTCACGCTATGGGAGCATACAAATCAAAATTATTGGCACAATCAAAAGAATTTGCAGATACCGTGATCGCGATTGCTCATGAAACCAAGCTACACATCCATGTTAGCCCAATAAAATTAGAATTGGTAGTTTTTTTTTTCAATCAATTTAATTTTTCAATGATGATACCAATAGTTTTGTGAGAAATGGGGGGTTTCCTTTGAGCAAATCCAGGCGACGCCGGAAAGTATGGCCAACGTGGCGTACACGCGGTACGTTCTCGATATTGGTAAGTCCAAAGTCTTTGCACAATTTAACTATTTAACTGACCACCGTCACCATATCGTAAAATGATACAGGTGCAAGCGGGGACATCTTGGATTTGAATCTGGCCATGGCACCTTGTTCCATCGGTTACGGAGAAATTGGGCGACGTCTCATCAATGACCCGAAAACGGTGAAAGGTCCAGCTAATCCATATTGGGAATGGATTGAACTTTATGCTGGAGAGGACTACAACTCAACTGTAGCGAAAGGAGTCGGTGAGTCTGCCTATGTCAGGATATCAAAGTTTTTTTAAGACTCAATTTTCTCTTCATAATTCTTGATTTTAGAATCAATTGAGAAAATGGCAGTAGTTGTACAACCATCTCCTCATCGTTTGCGCCAAATGGAAAAAATATTTAGACAAGCCACACTACTGGAAGCTGCCTTTTGGGAGATGGGACTTCAGCGTACGTGAGAGCCAAGGCGGGCTTGACTGAATCGTGAAAGTGATTTAACGTTATAGTCCTCGTGTATCAGATATTTAAGAGTTCGAGAAAGAATACCTTTGTACTAGTACTTGTAATATAGTAGTAGTAGACGAGCTACTGCCTTTTAAGGCATTTAAATTGTATGATGAATTCTAGTGTCCTACGCTGTTATAGTCATCTATTTCAGAATTTACCAGATTGTTCAGATCTTTAATGGTAAAATAATCTTGTCGCTAATCAACCAAACGATCAGTAAAGGATTCTGACTTTGACCACTTGAACGTGGAACTTTGTATTTATACGCCTATATTTGGCATCTTAACTGCAAAAATTATGACTTTCTGGGATGTGTGCTGGAGCATAAAGGGTTTCTGGATTTTCAGTAACTAATTTTATTTGTAAACAACTTTATATTTAGAGAGGTCTCCATCATTCGTAAGTGTGACTAGATTCATGATTCCTCATTATAATAATACCCAAGCATAGTTTTCAGGTGTCATCGAAGGCCTCACCTTCTGGATCCATAGATGTCTTTTTGAAAGAGAATAAAGTTAACTGTAAATTCCAAAGTTAGCTAAAGTTAAAATCCAAGTTTAAAATACGCTGAAAAGTAAAATGCGTTACAGAAGAATCGACGCCTGAGAAGAAAGCGGCCCCAATAATTTGCAACGTCTCCCACACGAGGAAGCCACGCCCAATCGTACCAGTCAAGACCAATGGCAGGGTCAGGATCAGAAACCCTCCCGAAACAGCAATGGAAATGAATGCGGCAGACCGGTTGCAGATTTTGGTCTGTAATAACGTTATTTGTACTTTATAAACGCTTCTAATTTGCTTTGTTTTCTGTTCCGAACTCTCATACCTGAGTGAATCGGATGATGATGAGGATGAGGAGTTGAGTAGAGGAGCTTAATCCGTAGTAGGTAAATGGAAGGTAGAATAATGGTAGATTAGAATCTTTGAACGCTAAATCGTTGTTAGCTTGAGATCTCCATATTTTCCCACACCCGAAAGCAAACCAAAACGTAAAGAGACTTGCTTGGTAGACTCGGACTAGGGCCTGTAAAGTCAGTAATTAATTCAAAAGACGCCATCCCCATCCCAGCGCTAAATGAGCCCTGCTCACTCACCTCCAAGACACTTTTGCTCACCAGCCCGGGAGTCCATTTTCGTAGTTTGTAGGTAAGAAACGGGATGAGAAGCATCATCGTTCTAAAGTTTATGAAATCAAAATTCCAAATTAAGAATGGATTTAAATGTAGATGGTCCTCGTCGGGTTTTACGAGAGAATGACAGTGTGGAGAAGAAGTGCATTCAAAAGATCATCTTTAGCATTCCAAAACCAGACTTGATCCGAGCTGAAAGGAAAAATCAGGGAGAGATCATAAAAGAATCCCAAAATAAATGTAACAACGGAAAATTTCTTTCGGTTACATGATAGTGGAGAGGAAGGAAGAGCAGACGGCACCGGAATTCAAGTACACTTGAAACTTGAGCACTTTTGAAATAAAGCGACGCTGGATGCGAGATTTAGAAAAATAATCCTCAAATGTAATTGGACTCGATCTGTATTTTGCAAAATTGGAATGAACGCTTCCTTCTCGTTCCGGATTCTAAATATTCCAAAAAGTTCCTAGAATCAGGATTTCAGATCGCTTAAAACAAAGGTTAGTTTTAACTCCAACGCTTACGATAGCTACACTCGTTACGACAGTTTGCAATGTGATTTGATCGCTGCCTTCGGATCTTTGCGAGGAGTCACCAATCCCATTGACGCCGTCATCCTCTCCCTCACCATTATTGTTGGAGGGCTGTTGACTGTCAATTACACCTGGAAGCATTCCGATCTCGTTGTTGGCACCCTTTTTGTGTTGTGTGCGACTAAAACAAAACGTTGCGTTTCTCGCCAAGTATGAAACACGAGTCACGCAATGAGCTGAAAATCTTCAGAAAGTTCATTGCATCTTTTGGCAACTGAATACGTTTGTGAGTCACGGCTCATTTTAGGATTTGGAAATGATCTTCCCCCGTACCTTATTCTTTTGTCATTGAAAGGAAGATGCTCATCCGTCCGGTACACTTGCGTGTGTAGGCGTTAATGCTTTCTTTATGAACTTGTTTTGCAAATAAATTGTAAACTCACGGTGAGCCAGAGATAAGATTTTAGGCAAAACACACAGAACGGGATAAAATAAATAAAATATCGCAAAACAAAATAACCATAATGCTGCGAATATTATTCACATTTTAGCTTGGTTAGCCAAATTAATCGTCGTCAACTTGGATGTTCAAATTAAAGAAATTGAATTTTTATAAAATTTAAGTCACTTTCCAGAAATTTTATTTCATCATCAAATTCCAGATTCTCTGCTGATGAGCTGATATTTTATGACGAATCTCAATTCCTCCAGTTCTAAAAGTAGTACAGGAAAACCCGCGTGGGGTCAACCTACTGGATAATTCCTACCAATTTAATTGGTTCTGTTCCGTCAAATCACTTACTGCAATAGTTTTTTAGAAGCTCTGCATCTGCTGCGGTAAAACTGGACTCTAGTTTACTTACGAGCTTTCATCAGCCAAAAGTTAAAGGTTAACTGTGACTTGAGCCAAAGAAGACTTAAAAATGGACGCCACGAATTCATTCCTAGACAAGGGTGTCGAATCGAAAACAAACATAATTCCTGCGTCGGAGTCTGACGTCAGTTCAGAATGGTTTCACGACATTACTGGAATCCCAATTCTCCTACCAAACACATTTGAAGTTTTACCCAATGCAAACTCTGAAGTTGGAAACCTTAGTAAAATGGTGCGTGTTGGGTTTATGGATGAGGAGGACTTTCGGCATTGTTTCATGATCAAGCTACTTCCGGTATCAACCACCGACAGCACACAAGAGCTCCGTAGCATTGTCACCTCAGAAAATATGAACGGACGTGAAGTCTTCTTCTATGCTAGCCTCAAGGTCGACCTGGAAAGGCTCGTTCCAGAACTGGGGCAATATTTTGTCCAGTGCTACAAGGCAGTCAAGGACGACTCCGGGAACTCACTCCTCATCCTTCAAGATTTGACCCCGGACGGTTTTCTGATGCCGTCCTTCTCGGACGGTCTTTCCGATCACCATTTCACTCTCAGCCTGGATTTCATTACCAAATTTCATTTTGCAGGGGAGCTTCTCCAAGAAGAGCACGGCGGAACACCGTTACCTCAAGTTTACCCAGCCCTCAATAGTTGGCACGTCGTCCCAAAGGAGCCTTCATCATCATCCCTATTCAATCAATTCAAGAGCTTGTCATGGTTCCCCGAAGGGCTCCAGTTTGTAGCCAATCACGTCCTAGGAAATTCTCCAGCCATGTCTCAAGATTTTCTCCGTTTGATTCCACATGCTGAGAAGATAATCCGCTTCATTGCAGCTGCAGGGAGTAAGTTTCCCACGGTGATCCATGATGACCTTTGGCCACATAATTTCCTCTACCGTGGTTTCGGCGACGGCTTGAAAGTAATTGATTGGCAACTCCTGGGATACACAGACCCTTGTTATGACCTAGCATCCTTTATCTTGGCATCTTCACCAATTCAAGACATCAATCGGACCCGAGTTACAAATGTATTGCAGACTTACTACAAACTCAAGGAAGGATTCCATTCACAGCGGAATCTCGGCATTGAAAGGAGCTGGCGTGACTTTGAGTCATTTTTTGATTCCATTGGACTTGGGTACGGACTCGTATGGTTTGCAATGAGTGCCGACTCCATTCATGCCAACCCAAACTATCGACCCAAGTTATACCGAATCTTTGAATTCTTATGGGAAGCTTCAATTCCGCAGTTCTTATTGGAAAAAGTATGTTAGAAAATTCCATTTCATTCCACAGTTCTAAATTATAGTCAAAAGTCAAGTCATGTCCACAAATCATATCAGAATTTTACATTCATAATTTTTATTGTATCCAAAACTTCCGGGTAAAAAATTTATGTAAAATGTAATCCTACATTTCTTTAAGTTACGGAAAGAAAATATATTAACATTTGGTTCCACTCTATCTACAGGTCACACCGTGTCTGGGTGCTAAAGCTTTTAGAGGACAAACGCTTAACTTAGTTTCTGTTAGGTAACTAATTAATTGAAAATTGTTTAGGCAGACTTTGTATTTTGTAATTATAGTAAACCACTTGTTCCCATTTAATTGTTTGCACACCTTGGTAAGGAATAAGAATTTAATTTACTCATTAACTCAACTTAAAATTCATTATTGAGATCTCGGACAGAATTCTAGCTGAATATGAATCCCTAAATTGCCGACATGACATCAAGGTTATTAGTGGTTGAGGGGAGGGGTAGACGGGTTTCATTAGACATTACATTGAAAAGGGAAATGGGGAATTGAGTAACTTCTACTTAACCAATCCATTGTTTTTAGCGCAAGAGTGAGGAAATGTACATTGTTGCTGCTAAACCAACACATAGACCAGACCACAAAATTGCCTTCCGGAGCTGCGTGTCAGTTTCTGGGGGTGGGAACTGCTCGACTAGACCGTTCTGAAATCAAGAAATCGGAATCAATTGACACAGATAACATAAATTAAATCATGTTGCTCTTTCCAGAGTCGAAAGTGCTAGCTTACCCATCCCCCATTTTCCTTGACAAAGTCTATCACGTGCTTCGTTAAGTAAGTACCTAAGAATCTCGTAATGTCCGTAACTCGGCCTTGGTCCTGAAACCATAAAACAGAAATGAAAGGATTAGTGGTTTATAGTTGGTAATATTAGTGGTTATTGTGACCTTGATAAGACATAATAGCAATTTTTTTAGTGACTCACTTCACCATATTCCTGAGAAAGGCGTACAGCAAAGGCGAACAAGGCTACCACACGACCCCAAGTAATCCGTAACTGACTCGGCTCATCTTCCAAACAGGCCTGGAATCAGAATAAAAAGAATCAAAAGTGGATTAAAGATTCATTCTGTTTAATTTTCGGAACGCATGGGATCCTGTTACAGAAGTGAAGTACTGGGAAATGTCAAAGTGTCAGCTGTCATTTGTTTTATGACATCACCCAGCCTAAACTAAACTACGACCACGACCTTTGTTGAATAAATGTAATAAACGTACACAAAAGAGATTAAGAGTTCTAAAGAAACGGCCTTTATCCCTTGAAAAGGATCAAGTTAAACATTCTTAGAATTGGATATGACGAACCAACGATTCCCACGATACGGACGCTTCCAAAACGACTTACTAATGAAGGGCGACAGACTTGAAGAACATTAGAATAATCATCTCTGACTCATTCCAACTATTAATTCATTCGCATGTCGTTCATATTTCATCATCCTGTTAATCATCACTGGCATCAAACTATTTAATGTGCTGTCTTTTTTTTTTAGTATCCTAATGTTAATTCTCAGTTACATTTGGATTGTTAAATGCCATAAAAACAAAATTAAACAAAAACTCTTCAACTGCTGCGCCGCTAATAAGCAGTTGAAACAGAAAAGTTATTCGCCGCAAAATTAAACAAGGTTTCGATGCCTATAACGTTCCTAAGTTACTAATGTAATTGAAACGCAGGTAATCAAACTATGGAAATGAGTACGATGCATGTAACTTACCTCAAACAATTCATTTGCAACAGAGGTGAACTCATGGTAGTGGTGCACTTGAATTCGATTAATCATTCCATTGAAGAGAATGACATGTTTTTGAAGAATGTCCTTGACACAGGAACACAGGGTTTGGAGAACAATGTCCTGCTGATCCGATGGAGTTCTTTTTTGGAATGCAACCTCTTGAATTACCCAGACTGCTAACTGTTGACCTAGAGCATTAACCAGAATATTATAAAGAGAAAGACGTAAATAGGAATAAGAGTGAGAGAGGTAATTGTGTAAATGGGAAATTCGGCTGGTTCGGAGCTTAATTTACCCCTGACAACAGTTGGATCAGGCCCGACGTCCTCTTGTACTGCTAATGGCGGTGACTCCATCCGACTGTCGACTTCGTCCACATCCCGCTCGACATTACCATCTGGAGGAGGTGTCCCAGGACAACTTCCACGTTCATTATTCATATCCGCTGTACCGGAGTGGGATCCCATTTCAGACAAGGACAGAAGACGGTCGGTCGCTGATGATTGACAGGAGAAAACTAATGAAAGACAAGAGAGAACGTAAAGACAAACCACATTAACTTTATGAAAGTTTAAGTTTAAAAAGAAAGAGGCAAGAAAGAAACTCGCCGTCGCCAGAAGCACTTGGCATACCACCCACCCTTCCTTCTTTCTTTCCTTTTTTTTTGATGTTCTCATTCAAGTCCAATGGAAACCAACCAACCCCAAGATTCCATTCATTCCTCACGGAAAATCTTTTTTTTAGAAA
>Ga0194135_10001470_pt1 | contig 14137 bp, 17 predicted proteins | sample LitLau_LLRF_2013_FD_134024 | JGI IMG/M metagenome (GOLD analysis project Ga0194135, IMG submission 134024) | Freshwater sediment microbial communities in response to fracking from North America - Little Laurel Run_MetaG_LLRF_2013 (version 2) | ecosystem: Environmental > Aquatic > Freshwater >...
TATTTGCTTGCTGTTGGGACTTAACTTCCAACTGACATTTGATGCAAAATGAACCTTGACGGAAATGCTAAAATCCTGAAGGATATTATCAAAAGACATGGGAACAGTGTTTGTGGAGACTGTGGATATGAAGGTAAGTACGCACAAACTTGTAAACTGAAACTGCAATCTTTCGAGTTGTGGTATTGCTTAATCAATTCACTGAAGTATTATGTACCCGTAAATTTCCAGATGTTGAGTACGCTTCGTACAACATTGGAATCTTCCTCTGTTCAAAATGCGCAAGTATTCACCGAATACTTGGATCACATATTTCTAAGGTTAAAGACTTGACTCTGGATCATTGGGAAGATAGTCAAATCGAAAGACTGAAAGCTGTTGGGAATAATGCGGCTAGATACAAGTATGAATTACGGGTACCAGGTTATTTTAGAAGACCTACCAAGGACAGGGATAGAGAGCCACCGTAAGTTGCTTTTCGTAATTTGCATCATTCATAACTTTTAGCATATTATTAAAACTGCGAGCTTGTTGTTGTTGATCTGTTTGTACCACGATAGTATGTTGTAACGTGGATTGCTTCAAAGATAATACTTTAGATTATGTTCTTCTAGCGTTTTGAATGATGAGTCATTTTTGGACATAACCCAGGCACTGCGCATTATACAATGTTTTACGTATTCATGGAACCTCTTTGGTTGGTTGAATGACAAGTACTTAATAGCAATAGCACTTCGTATATTAATGTAGCTGAGTCAGTGATACGTGTTACCTGATTATTGATTAAAATCGGTAAGCTTCTTATAAAAATTTGTCCTTTCAAAATGAGACATTTTGAGCTCAAATATGATACAGTTTCATCTATCTCCAGACTCTGACAAACTACAAAGTGTAACTTCAGGAACTATGTACTATGTATGTATGTTTCAAGCTGTTTGAATAAGATTCTATGGGACATGAAATCACAAAACGAGGCTGAGAGGAATACAAAACTAAATAAAGTCTAGTCTAGTTAAAAATAATCCTTCTTTTGGGCTTTCCACAAAGGGTGGAGGGATTACAAACCTCACGTCTGAGTGGCTCTATCATGCACGTACATGTCAATATCTATTGTTAGGCAAATATTCGTATGATGTCAGAAGTTTGGAGTGTTTCAAAAACAAGATTACAAAATACGGAATTCTCAAGTGGCATTGATATCAGTTTCAGTTTTCTTTCCTTTTTGCTCCTCATTTATTCCAGAAGCGTGTCGGTAGCCGTGATCATATGCATTATGCATCTCGTAATTGCTCATCAATTGACCTCTTGAAATAATATTCCCATATTAGAATCCCAGAAGTGACTTAAGGATAATTTAATTATAAGGCAAATCGCTTTAAAAACCTCTGTACTCAAGTAAAACAACTTTTATTGCGGATTACTATTAAAGATCAGAGAAAAATACCGCAGTAAAAATGAATAATAATCAATTTCGCAAAAAAGCAGATACAACAGAGGTTTGCTTCATTTTTTCATAATTTGCTGTTCATTTGAGCCCAGACAGAAGGTTTCAAAAGGTTTGCTTGAGGCGGATGATGAGCTGGCATATTATGCATAGCTAGGAAAGGTTGAGTGTCAAGTACGTATACTGTAAACGTATGTATTTCCGGTTCTGTTTGAAGATTTTATGAATGAGATGCTCATGTTGAATGAGTCAGACGGTTAACTTAAGGTCTCAATGAGGTTCGAGGCTTGACAGGCTTTGGATGCGTTATAGTATTGAATTCGAGTAGAGTAGCTTTATTGAACCATGCCATACTATTGACTATGAACCATTTTAGCTTTCCAACAGTCTCGCTTCTGTAAAATAGAATTCATGAAACAGAAACTTGATTTTCACAGGATCGTATTAGAGCAGTGGATTATGGCAAAGTACGTAAGAGAGGAGTTTGCATCCAACGATAAACAACCGTCGTACCATAAGGGAGAAATGGAAGGTTTTCTGCAGAAAAAAGGAAGAGAAGATCCAAGATTTCAGCCAAGAAGATTTGTGCTGGAGAATGGAACTTTGCGGTATTATGTAAATGAAAAGAAAAACCCAAAGGCTGTAATTCCTCTAGATGATTTGAACATGTTCCTCGGACCACAAAAACTGATGAATCCTAAGTCCATCCAAATTAGCTACTTGAAAGACGGTTCTACACGTCATATATACGTCTGTCATGATGATCCTGAAACGATAATGCAATGGTAAAACATCTCACACAAATGAATCATCTGCTTTTTAATGGTTTTTGTATGATACTTATGTTTTTTGTGACCTCAAGGTATCAAGCGATTAGAATAGCCAAGATAAAACATTTAACTAACAAGTACCCCAACATGCCTGATTCACAGGTGAGTATAAACGTAAAAAGGAGTAGGTTGTTTATATTAATGGAGTATAACAAGTACTGTTCTACTCATTACAGCTGCTTAATTGTCTAACACAAGATGCTCTGATGGAAGGCTGGTTATGGAAAGCTGGTCCCAGTCCATCTTATGCCCACCGAAAACGATGGTTAGTGAAGTTACTACAAGTTTCTTGAATGTTAAAATAAATTATATAATTAAATAACCTAAAACACTTTTTAACCAATTTAGGTTTACATTAGACCATAGAAAGTTGATGTACCATCTAGATCTGTTAGATGCTTATGCAAAGGGTGAGATATTCATAGGAAGTTGTCACGAAAATCCATTTAAGAGCGAACAAGAGCTGGAAGCTGCAGCAGCATCAGTGGGTGTTGATGACGTAAGAAATCTATATGCATTCGGATCCTATAAGATAACCCTAGGTGGATTTGGACTAGACAAAATCAACGATCAACGATATGGATTTTCCTTGCATACTCCTTACAGGTAAAACGCTTAATAAACCGGAAGTATTTACAGTAGTCATCGGATAGCTTTTACTGATAGGAGTTAGGGACAAATCGATATAAGAATGACAAACATTTCGTAATAATTTTTCTTCTACTTTACAGAACCTTTGTGCTGGCTTCAGAATCAGTAGCAGAAAGAGATAGATGGGTGGCAAAAATCACGGAAGTACTGAATAAGGAAATAACCCCTCGAGATATAGCATGTGAGTGTTTTTTCGTGTATATTTCTTTTCAGATGAAAGATTTACAAGCTTTTTATCAATGCTCATACCTACACTATTAATTAATATTAATCGTTCATTTTTGTGTTATTCTAGTGTGCGCCAATTTGGTACGCAAGAGAAACGGATCAAATCCTCTTTCGTATTTAACTGGAAGATGAAATACCTGCATTTGTCCGGAAAATGTAAATCTGAGTCAGTAGACAATCCAAATCTGAAGATTCTAAAAGACGGAGATGACCTTGCTTACTCTTTCGCCTCGTTTGATTAAATGTGTTTGATGTTATGTTTAAGAAATATTTATATTGCTACTGTAAGAAGCAAGAATACACGACGTATAGTCTTAGACCATTTTTAAGTTATGCAAGACAAGTTCACTATCCACATCCAATTTATTTATTCACACTGAATGTGTATGCAAATTAATTTAACTGACTAAGTCGCATGGTTTAAGTTGTTTTAACTTCTACTGTCGAAGTTTGTTAAGTAGGCTGAGATTCAGTAATTCAGAACCTGTTTGATTATTTTCTAGGCAGGAAAAATGTGTATCTTCCTACGAAGCATTTTAAGCGATTAAGATAAAAGTGATTACTGTATCAATTGATCACCGAATATGTATACAAGTTAACTTCATGCGGTATTACGCATGTAAAGACAAAAGAAGCAATAAATTGAATGTTTCAATTTTATAATATAATATCTTGCAGCGAATATTAATTTATTGACTATATTCATTATTAAATGTCAAGAATATTTTAAATATGAGGAAATACTTTACCAACAAAAAGTTCAGAAATAACAGTAATCCACAAAGCTAACACAAACATAATGTAAGAAACTCCAACCTGATGAGAATTAGGGAGCTGATACGGCTCCCCACCAATCTGAGGAATGTAAAATCCGATCGGAAACACGACTGCAGACACGCAAAACAGTATCACTAGTGAAAATTGAAAGAAAACACTTGACACTCTTCTAAGTCCATTAGTATTGATTGTATATTAATTATTGCATACTAGAGATGAAACCGATGTAACGTGCATGAGCGATGCAACTTCGTTCCCAAAAGGAGACCAGTAGGAGTACGATTGTCGTCGTGATTCCAACACATCCGATAAAGATGCACAGCAGCGCGATACCCCACTCGACAGGAAGCGTTGGGGGAATGCAAGTCTGCGGTCGATTGTAGATTGTCAAGCACTCTTGCATTAACCCTAATTGACTCACCCCTACACAAAAAATGGAATAAAGTTTTCTTTCATCAATCTTCATCCTTAATGGTTCATTACGGTTGCTGTATATAAAAGGTATAATTTTACTCACCTCCAATATCAGACACAATCCAGTCCGGCTTGATCAAGCTAAATATTGCAAACACATCAGCAATGGTAAACAAAACTACAGACATTATCGTGAACCGATCCATATTAAAGATGGTGTTATTTACACACCACGAGTGCGTTCGTGTACTTAAATTCGAGTGAGTAAAATGTCCTCATGTTAAATACTGAGTGATTATCTACTAATTGTCTTCAGAAATCGTTTATCTTATTGTTATTAATTCTTTGAATTTCAAAGTGAACATTTAATTATTAAAAATGTAAACAACGCAGATGTTATTATTATTATTGTTTTGAATGTGAAGGAAACTTTCGCGCGTGCGGAGAAGCGGGAGATTTCAATTGTGAATTTTCCAAACACAATGACTCGTTGAGAATTCGCAGGCAGCACTCAACATATCAAAATCTCATTCACTAATTGCGTGATTGCTCGAATTCAGTCGCATTCGGTGCCGACAAACTTCACCAAATTAAGTTTCAAATTCCTGATTATAATTAAAAAATGTTCGTGTTTACAAATTTCAAGTGATTTGCAGCGACACGAGAAGTAGTTTCACTAGTTTCAACGTTTCAAGAGTAGCCTGTTGAAAATTCTGGAGTAGTGGAGAGCGTATTTTTCTCTATTCATTGGTAAAATCATCTGACGAGACCTCACCAGCTGAAGTTGTAAGTTTAACAGTGATTATTGTTATGGTATGATTGTCGATTGTCGTGAGATTATGAGTGTGATTGTTCCTAAATTTCTGGGTGTTTGCATCGCAGGAGTAGGACAGACTTGGGTGGACTATGGACAATTCGAATTCTAGCAGCAGCGATGAACAAGCTGCAGAGAAAAGGATGAAGGTAGATGAATCTGCTGCGACCGCTGGGGATGTGACGCCTTGTGGTGATGGAAAAGATTCAAATGGCAGTGCAGCCACTACAGGAGGAGGTGAAAGTCAAAACGCTTCGAATCTTAATGCAGCGGCTGCAGCTTCTGTTGCAGTTGCTTTGACTGAATCTGCTGTTGCTGCGGCTTTGAACGAGGCAATAGTTCCTGGTGGTACTGAGGCGAAGGGAAGTGAACCATCAGCATCTTCAACACAACCTGAAGAAGACGTAGAGGTCCTTAAAGTAGTGTTCAATAAGAAGCAATTGGCTATTAAAATTTCATTAAACAAGACTGTTGGTAAGGAAGGAAAAGTTAAACGTAAAGTTGAGAGAGTTATTTAGAACTTATTTAGGAATTATTTTTGATTTCAGGTGATCTGAAGAAGCTTATTGAGGCTGAGACAAAAATTGCTCCTGCTTTGCAGAAGGTTCTTATTAAAGGAATTCCCAAAGATGAAGTCATTTTAAAATCTCTAGGTGTTACTTCAAGTACTAAGATAATGGTAATAGGGACAACTCTAGACGATGTAATGTCCGTTTCAAAAGCTCCTGATAAGGAGGCATTAGCCGCAGAAGAAAGCAATGCAAGCAAAGATTCGAGTAATTGGTGCTCTATGACACAGCACAAGAAGATTATTGACAAAGTTAGTTTATCCGTTTTGTCGATGGAGTACTGTTTTATTAAAAGTAATTGCATTAAAAGTCTGCAACTGATGCGAATGTTTGTTGTAGGGAGTACCTGATGATGTTATGCCAGGGATTTTAGGCGAGACAGAGCCCTTACCAGAGTTTCCTTTATTTGGAATGGTGAGCAGCAGAGGCAGCAAAGTTCGACTAACGTTTAAATTGGAATCTGATGAAGTAAGCGAAGTGTTTTAACATCCACAGAACGGCTGTCGTCACATTTTTATTCGTTTTTATTTTAGTTATGGATCGGAACGAAAGAAAGAACAGAAAAGATAAGTATAGGAACTATCCGAAACGTGGTTAGCCAACCTATTACAGGTTATGAGCACTATCACATTATGGCGATTCAGCTAGGACCCACAGAGGCATCAAGATTCTTCGTTTATTGGGTTCCAGCGCAGGTTCGTAATGCAATGCAATTTACTAATTGGTAGAGATATTTATTCTGCTTCTAATCGGCAAATTCCTATTGCGTTGCAGTATGTCGAATCAATCAAAGACGCCCTTGGAGTTTGAAAGAAGATTGGCAGGCCGTTTCTCTTGCTCTCACTGAATTTTTATTAGAAGAGTTGATTTGATAATATGCTTTTGTATTCCTCTGGAAGAAAACCTCGTGTATGCAACCATACTGCTCCTTATTGCAACGTTTGTGCTCAATAAAAGTTGTGTTGTTATCTGATAAACATTAGTCATTTGCAAACCAAGTTCAAGTCCAAATCTTTAATAATTTACTCAGATTTATTTATTTATTAGTTGAGTGTAGTTTAAAAAGCAAATTTTATCTGTTTCCAAAATCATTTTTACAATTATTCGTCTATGTTTGAATTTTCATCTTAAGTTTACTCTTGCTACTTGATTACTGGGGCACTATAGCCCGAATTGTAATAAACGTATAAGCAGTATAATCATCCATAATCTATAATTTAATATTACTTGACGCGACGTGACAGTTTAAATATCGAGTAGATTTAACATTTATGTAATAAATGTACTTTCTTGCTTCAGTATGAATTAATCAAAAGAGATTAGTTCCGCTGTAGAAGGTTCATTCTTAATAGGAATCGGTTGCTGTTCCTGACCAGGAACACTGCCCTGGTAATTTTGAGGAATTTGCTGCGGCTGCTGATTCTGCATCGGATTAGATGGCTGCTGTGGGGGAATTTGTTGTTGTGGAATTGGATTGTGTTGCTGTTGTGGGGGTTGCGGCTGTTGCTGCTGGGGAGGACCTTGATTGTTCATTCCTTGTGGAATCTGTCCAGTTGGAGGACCTGGTTGAGGCATATACTGACCACCTTGGACATGCTGCGGCGGTTGTCCCATGTATTGGCCCATCGGTGGATTCATAGGCTGTCCTGGCATTTGCTGACCTAAGCTGACATTAGGTGGAGCAGCAAAATGACCATGAGGAGGAGGGCCAAGTTGTGGCTGTTGCATGTAAGCCATTTCAGGAGGAGGAGGGCCTTGTGGCATGTAACCTTCGAAATAGTTTATTATCAGAACAGTTTAGATTTCAATTCCTAACAACGACAAAAATTATAAAGTAAATTATTATGGATATCTGAATCAATACCTTGCATGCCTTGGGGGCCTTGTTGATATCCACCATAAGGAGGGACACCAATTTGCTGTTTCTGTTGTTGCTCGATTCTCATTTGCATTTCTCTTTCTTGCTCTTGCATTCTCTGCATCGCTAACTGCCTTTGGTATTGTAGGTACTCTTGTTTCTTTTGTCTCATGATGTGAAGTTTCTGTGCCATCTGGAACTGCTTGATGCGTTCCTGCTCTTCAGCTTGTCGTCGAAGTCTCTCCGAGTGCTCCTGACGAAGGTCATCTAATGCTGCTCGAGCATCTCGAATCTGCCCCAACTTATCCTGAAGCCCCTCATAGTAAGCTACTCAAACAAACAGCGAAATTGAAACACTGATATGACCTGACATAATGTAAACACTTACTTCTGGAATTGTCCTGGATTTGAATAAAATTCAGAAGCTGTGAGTGGAGAGCGGTGATGTTCATGAATAGTCCTTGTACGGATGTGTCATAAGCAATTGGTCTTCCTCTGCTAGAGTTAGACTTCATTCTGTTCACAAATATTTCGATTTGGTCCCGGAGGTTTCCAACAAACGTATCGATTTCTTCTGCCTGTTCTCCTTTGTCCTTGTTCTCGTTATATGGAGCCGATGGCATAAAAGAATAGCTGTTGGAGTTCCACCCACCAGCTGAGTTATTATTTTTGGTAGTAACTCCGGCAGTAGATTTATCAGATGACGTAGACTTGTTAACTGCAGCACCGGTTTCTTCTCTTGAAGTTTCATCTTTCGCTTTATTCTCCCAGTAGTTCCGGTTTAGATATCGAGCCAATTCAGGGTCCTCAGACTCAACGCTTTTCATAGGGGATTTATCACTTCCTCGTTCGCTGGATGAAACCGTTTCTTGGGGGAAAGAGTAGGCCTGAGAACCTCCCACATTACTTGCCCCTCTTTTTCTAGCTTCCATTTCTTTAGCCTCTGCCTCAGATTGAGAGATAGCTAATGCCAATTGAAGTTGTTCTTCTTCGGCAAGTTCTTCTTCAGTCTTCGCTCTTGGACCAGCGGCTTGTTGTTGGGCCTAAAAATCAAATGTTTCTTCAGACTATTTGTCTTAATAGTACACAAAACGAAACCGAAATACTGCAAACCACCAACCAACAGCTTTACTTTACAACATGCATCAGAAGAAGTAATAAATAGTGGGCTAAGCAAAGAACAAACTGAAATTGACTTTTTCCGAGCGAATCAGATTAGATTAGAACCTTATCCGTACTTCAGTTTGTTTTACTATAAGGTTGTGAGCAAATAAAAAATTGATAACAGCCTGCAATCTCTTAGTCATTTTATGCTACGAAGTTGTTTTGATACTGAAATAAGAAACTAATGACTTATCACTGCACCTTGAAACATAAGTTGTGCGAAGTAGACTAGAGGTTAAAGTTATAAGCAAAGCAACACCTACTTTGGCCTTAGATTCAGCCAGTGAAGCAGCCAAAACTTGTCGAAGGATTTTATCTTCAGCAGCTAAGGGATCGATTGGACCAGAAGACTTTTTAGGCTTTTTAGAAGGCTTTTTAATAGGGTTTCTACAAGAAGCAAAGACAAACAGAAAACGTAAGTTTAAACTTCAATAAATACCGGTGGTTGTCTGGGCTGTGGTTGAGCCGCAGATCTCATAAGCACTTCGTCAGGATCACTGGACGATGAGCCATCCCTATACAGTCATGAACCATGATAATAACAAATTGTATGACCATCGCCATAAGACTTATTGAGAACTAAAAGCAAATTAATCTTCTTTGAACAGTTAAAAAACACGAACAAATAAATAGTGAGTGCTGGTCTATGTACTGATATAGAACAGATATCAACATCAGATGTAATGATCAACGTCAGAATTCAAGACTTTAACAAAACATCTGCAACGTGTCATTTAGTACTCCACAAAAATCACAAATGTCAACTTACTTTCCATATTTCTCAAAGCAAGAGTCACATACTCGCACTTCCTTCTCTATCCCAAATTTAGGAAGTGTGCACATCTTAGAGGAACATTTACTGCAGAATATTTGGCCGCAAGCTCGGCAATGATGCTGAAATGAGGAAAAGGAATACGGAAACATTATTGAAACATTCGTTGATTGCAAGCTGCTATGATGTTTAGATTCTCACTTTTCGAACAACTAATCCAAACTCAGTACGACATCGATGACAACATTCACCATCAGCCCATTCTGGGGCAGTATCAGCGACGAACATTGCGTCAGATTCAACCAAAGGTTTGAAAGCCATTCCCTCAGCTTTCATAATATTCAAAACATCTTGAACTGCTCGGTAAGATGGAATTTTGCTGAAAAAACATCATTAACAACAATTTTAATGATCAATATTTAACTCAATGACAATACAATTTAATCAAATACGATGAAATAATAAAAGTACCGAAAAGCGTGAGCCCAAGTCAGAACCAGTTCCAGGATTTTGTCCTTTACGTTCTCATGATGTGTAGTTTTTGCTACCTCTCGAAGTTCTTCCATAAACTGCTTGGTAGCAACTTCATCGTGAACGGGACTACCACAGTTCTTTACGACAGATTCCAAAACCTGCTCGGACAGAAACCATACAAAGTCAAATTCTATACTATTACCCAGACACACTAATTGGATTAATCAGATTAAATTATAACCTGAAGTCCGAACATAGCTACATGGGGATTTTGATGGTGAAGCTTTTTCTTTATAGCCTGCATTGCGTATTTTGGCCTGTAAAATACAAATATGTCAATAACGCCTTATCATTACTACCACTAGCAAAATTCATCGTAACTCACGGGCAATCTTTCTGCCGAATAAGATCGCAAATCATCATAATAGAGCTCCATTCTGGTTCCAACAGGAGATTGCTTGTTGCCTTTTCTGTAAAAATTAAATTAATACACATCACTTTCGAAATCCAATTTGCCTAGTATGACTTTCTTCAATTTATCAAAACACTATCACGCAAAATTATTCTATTTATTCTCTCTTACCTAAAAGTTTGTCAAACTGAACTTGTCCGCTTGCCTTAAACATATCTGGTTCTGATTAGTTTCCTCTAGTTAAAATTCTCCTGTGTCCTGTGTCAAAACAAGATACACAAAATCAAAATCTTCCCTTGATAAATATTAAGTAGTTTCAACTTTCAAACTATTTCTAGTGTTTCTACAAACTTTCAATTGATCTCGTCAATTTCTTTCAATCCGTTTATACGTTTTGTCAACACTCCTTCCTCAGCTGGTTAGATATCTTGTCCGTCTCCGACTGGTTTCCTGGATTACACTGCACTAAAAAGATTTAAGGCGTGATTTGAAGTTAACTATATCTCTCAGCAATTACGCAAGTGACTGCAATCGTATTCGTAATGTAACTGCGGTTGACTGTGACAAATAGATTATGGGACGAGAGATTACGATATTGCTATGTCTGTGTGGAAAGAAGTGATGAGTCAGAGACACAAGAAGAGAATGAAAGATCCGGGGTGAGTTGAGATTCCTCCTAAATTTTGGCGCCAAATGATAACAACAAACTATTTTAACCGCCGCCACCAAAGAAGTCTGACGTTCGAGATCGAGATCGATTGCTTGGAATATTTTTCAAAATTTTGAAAGGTAACAAACGCTACTTTTGCATTGTTTGAAATTGTTTGAGAGCATTAGTCGTAAGTTCTGTGTTGTTTGTGTTCCAGGGTTATTTTTGTAGTACTATATTCTGGATTCTGAATGCGTTGATGCGCTGGGGTTTGTTGGGATCGAAATGAGAATGAATAAAAATCAAAAGAGAAGCAGTGGATCTGGATCATCTGATTTCGAAAATAAGTTAGAATTCGTGAATGACTCGTTTGAAATGATGGAGACAGACAGAGTGCATGGTGTTAGTGGAGGGGCTACCACAGCGTCAGTGTCAACAACATCTTCAGAGGATACGGTTCAAAGTGTATCTAGTGGGGGAAACCGGATGTCGTCGAGTGATTTGAGCCAGTTATTGAGTGATGGTATTCCTGTAGGTGAGTGGAAGTGGAACTCGATTGTAATTTTATGTTGTGACTTTTTTTTAGCAATCATGAGTATTAATCATTTTTGTATTTATAGTTGGAGTCTTGCATAGAGAAAGAGTGCAGTCTTTTGAGGGAAAAGGATGGCCTTACAGTAGAAATAAGTGCACACCCGAAAAGGTTTGAAGAATGATTTAAAAGCTTGGTCAGGTTTTGTTAAGAGTGTATTTTAAATACGAATGTGTTGATTTCTTTGTTATAGCTAGCATTAGCCGGATTTGAGTATTTGCAGACAAGTAATAAGGCTGTCAAGTGCGTATTTTGCGGTTTGGTTTTAGAAAATTTAGAAGTAGTAAGCGATCCGTGGTAAGTTACAATGAAATTGAGTTTAAAAGTTTGAGTGTATCTTGTGCTTGTGTTTATTCTATTTGCATTATTTCAGGCAACTGCATGAGATACGGAAGCCGGCTTGCAGCTATGTGCGATTAGGAAAAAGAAACTGTTCATCAGAGTATAGTTACAAAGAAACACTTGACTTGTATTTACATGCTAAAATACGTACAATGGTAATTTAAAGGTCAATAGATTTTGCATTGAGAGTTTCTGGGCCTAACTTGTTTTTTATTTTACAGGCTGATTTGTATGTTGCAACGGAGGTGGAAAATAAGTCTATTCTAGAATCTCTTACTAACGATGACGGAGCCATTAGTATTTAAGTTTTTCATCTTCACAAGAAGTTTCTGCTATTTCGTATTAAGTAATTAATTAATTAAGATGCTTAGTTGACATTTATTTCATTTGCGTTAAGAGCTACTGTAGACAATCTTTCCTTTTAACACTGTCCAAGGGTTGTATTAATTATTACTAAAAATTGCAGTATGATTTGAGACCTTGTATCATGTTCGTTAACAATAAATAGATTGCGGATTAGCTACATCTCGGTAGTCCCGGAGCTCCTGATCCGTCAGTTATTGGAGGTTGGTTAAATTTTGAGTGGCACTTGGTAGGGCATATTGATACTGAAACGCAAGCCAAATCCTTTGGAAACTCCCACTTGAAGATCGATCCATCTTGACAAGAGCTCAGTATGTAGTCGGAACATGGAGAAAATCGAACGCGAGTAATTTCTGAGCTCTGGACACTTCCTTTTCGGAGAAGCTTAGACTCGTTGTATGACCACAACTAGCAATAAACATATTTTGATTGTGAATCAAAATCTATAGATAAAACCTGATTAGAATAATTACTTTGACTTGACGATCGGCTCCACCAGTAACAATGTAAAGCCCATCAGGCGATACATCAACGGCGTGAATTGGATCGGTTTCCGATGCTGGAATTTCTCGTATTGACGAACCGTCGAATGATTCGAAATAGCATAGTTTATGGTTGTGTGTTACTCCGACCACCTAACAATTAGTCGGCAATTATTTTTTGGTTGTAGACACCAGACAACAATTCATATGAAAATTAATTACAATTTAGAAAGCCTTACTTGACATTCAGAAGGGTGCCATGCTACGTCCAAGAAAAGTGTATCTTGCAAAATCAAAGCTATACGAATGAATTTCTTCAAGCACCATATGATAATGGAACCATCGCCAGATGATGTTGCTACTTCTAAGTCATCGCTTTTCATACGGAGTCCAGTGACGGGTCCCTATATATTTTATAGCATTTTCATTCATTCACTACATTGCTCATTTTCATTTTACATAATAGTCATTTATTTCGATTCAATTACTCACAATGTGTTCTTTCATGATTGCTATCGGAGTTAATTGCTGAGGACACAAGCTCCATACTCTAACTTGTCCTTCCTCACCTTCGCACCAAAGATATTTAAGACATGAGTTCAATGTGAAAGAAATATTGCAAGAATTTACGTACCTCCAGTAACAAGAAACCGATCATCCGAAGAAGTTCCCAAAGCAGTGACACCCCCTAAAGAAGGAAATTGCATTCTTTAACGAAAAATACAAGTTCATGACGGATTCAAAATTGGTTCACATCAATTACTGAGATGTGCATGATGAATAACCCAAAGTGGAGTGGCACTTCTGACAGAATAAGTTCGAATATGAGAATCATTCCATCCACTGATTATAGAGGTTCCATTCTTAGTAAAGATGACACAGTGACAAGTCATATTGCACACGTTGATTCTGACAAGCTCCCTCATCGCTGCAGAGTTCCAAATTCGTACATCTTGGTGATTGCATGATGCAAAGACCTCAGAAAATCCACAAGGGAACGCAATATCATTTACAACAGAAGTGTGTGCAGACAAAAGCATCTGAGACCGATCAAGACATCCAAGTCTTGCGTAGTACACTTCACTCATTGTACTCCCAACAAGAACATCAGTACAACTGATAAGGAGAGAAGTAACTTGTCCTCGAACTTGCATCTGTGGTCCATATTCTTGAAGAAGTTCTTCAGGAGTTCCACCTTTGCAATGCATTATAAGTTTGGCTTCAGTAACTAAGCCGTTTCCAGCTCCAACGAGGAAATCGCCATTGTCCAATATCTTTAATGCTGTCACTCCTAATCAGCCA
>Ga0194135_10001472_pt1 | contig 14134 bp, 17 predicted proteins | sample LitLau_LLRF_2013_FD_134024 | JGI IMG/M metagenome (GOLD analysis project Ga0194135, IMG submission 134024) | Freshwater sediment microbial communities in response to fracking from North America - Little Laurel Run_MetaG_LLRF_2013 (version 2) | ecosystem: Environmental > Aquatic > Freshwater >...
ACGATGGATTTAAAAGATACTTTATCTCTCATGGGATTCTTGAAGACGCTCCTCCTAATCATATTATGTAAGTTATAAAAAAACCTTCGATTTTTTATCCAATATCCAGTATTATTTACTCAAATTCCTTTTTTAACACTTTTTCAGCTCCAGCTTTCTCGCAAGCTTAGCAGCGTCAGTTGCCAGTACTCCTGTGGATGTCATACGAGTAAGTTACACATTGAAAATATTAAAATCCACAACTACATCTGTGTATCTCACTTCATCTAACAATTCTCCCATAAATTAATTTCCAGACACGTCTAATGAGTCAAAAAGTAGGTCTGGAAAAACCTGGAAGCGCCGTAGTCGGAAAAATCTACAAAAGCAGTTGGGACTGTCTCTTAACGACTCTAAAACATGAAGGACTCCCTGCTCTTTACCGAGGATTTATTCCCGCATGGCTCCGAATGGGCCCTTGGAACCTCATCTTCTTCACAACATACGAGCAACTCCTTCGTCTCAATTAAAATTCAAGCAAATATCAACAGAAGAAGAAGAAGCTTTTCCTAATCTTCATACTCAAAAATCTCCTGAGATTTCTCCACACACGAATGAATGACAAAAGAAAGGACTTTTAAACTCCGCGACCTTAGCCATTTTAATGATTACTTGACTATCTACATTGTATTATATAGTAGTGAGAGATGTGTGATCAATTTTTATCCTCCTGCGACTCCTGCCTTCGTCACAACCATCATCATCACATCTAGTCAACCTAAATCGTCAATTTAACGTGTTCTAGTATTCATTTAGTTACACCCACACTTAATGTTCAGTTTAATTAGTCACATCGAGTATTGTTCATAATTGCAGTGTTGCTGCAATTGCTGCCCTTATAATTGTGTGTATAGCCCTTCGTGCCATTAGTATTATCGTTTTATTACTAGCAACCCATATGATATAATTATTATTGTTCGTTATCATTTAGTAATTAGTTATTTGATACACAAGTGATAATAAATGCGAATCCTATCAAATCTCCATTCATCTGTCTCTTTATTTCATCGAGTGTAGTGATGATACGCATCAAGAGAAACACAACCCGGTAATTGTCCTTTGAGCTGATTCATCGTGACTCGTGAAACAGAATTCGCAAATCATTACAATCACACTCACCTGGATCATTCTTTCACACACACACACTTATAAATATCTGTCTATTTTAATTAAAGTTCCCATTAGTTCATCGCAGAGTGTTTGATAAGCAACTGCTTTCTCTCCATAAGTCTCACTCCGCGTCATCATCAACAGGTTCTCAGGTGAGAAGATGACAAGCAAGATTTACTCAGAAAACTAAAATCTGAAAAATCTCGTTAAGTCGTAAATACCTTGCTGATCTGGCTGGACCATAACTATTTCAAAATATTCTACAGGTGGGGCAGTGGACAATCAATATATTTGTATGTCTCACACAAAACCGTGATTGCTATTTAATCATCTGTTTCGAAATAAAAGGAACGTGTGGCTTGTCGACCAAGAAAAGACTCCTCTTCTTTATCATTCAAAAGGTAAAGCAAGAATAAGCACGTAATATTAATATTCCATGACTTAAATATTTAGCGTATAAGACTCAGAAACTTCAGTGACGGTGGTGGCTTCAAAGATTTTTTTGCTTCGGTTATTTTTAGAAATCTTCCTCCGAAGAAGAAAAAACTGTGACCTACTTTTTATCTCATTTCTTGAAGAAGGAAGTACAGAAGGAACTAAAGTGGAACTTCTAAAACTTCTTTCCTTTCCATTTCTCCACGAGGATAAGGTGGTGGTGGTGGTGGTGTGACCTCCTCTCGAAAAACCACATCGGCCCAGACCGACTTTTTGCAAATCAACGTAAGTTTTCAAAGATGCCAATCATCTACATATTAATATTATATTGTGTATTGGCACTGATGGAATTCCTCAAGGAGTGCCAGAAGATCTCTCTCTTATTGTCTTTGTCAAAGTCTTCGAAGAAACTTCTCATGTATCAATGTCAACTCATTATATGCAATTCCTTCAATGACTCACATGCTTATCATTATGGAACCTTGTTATTATTACTTGTTATATCTCTTCATTATGTGAAAGTAGGTAGGAATGGCGTTTGAAAACTACCTCAAGCTCTTTAGCATTCTCTCTCTTCCAAAAACTCCGACTTTAAAATATATTTCAGTCTCATTTCCTCTCTCGAGCTGAATTCACTCTCTCGTACAAATCTCTCACCGTCCTTTCTTCGCATTTAAGAGTTGTACATGGACGAAATTTGCACATAGTTTTTGAGTCTACGAGAGATTTGTGCTTATTTTATTGTAGTTTATATTATTAAATATTCAAAATGTTTATCAAGTGTCACAGTACTGAATCTGCACAAGACCCGTAAGACTTAAGGAATAAGTAACAAGCGGATTTTAAAGGTACTCCGATTTAAATACTCTTTTTGTTCCAGCGGCCGAGTGTCGGGTTGTCCTGAAGGGGGAGGAGGAAGATCTTGTAAAAGCACCAAATCCAACAATATGGGCGACTCAATGGACACCCTAGACGGGGATGACAGTTCAGGAACCTTCGATGTCTGTGGAAATGAAGAATCCAATGCTAATAATAGAATGGATTGGGATGATTCAGAAAATAAATTCCAAAAGGAAAGTATATTCCTCAGACATCTCCCTTATTACGAAGAACTAAAAGAAGAAACGGAAGAATACCTGGACAAAATGATACTCAATCTCGCTAAGACTGTTCTAGCTCAAGATTTCCAACTAGGAGTTAACATCTATACAAAAACCCTTCGCTCGTAAGATAACAATTCCAGTTGTTTTACTTCGCTAAAGTATTTTAAGATGCTTGCCAACTGCGTAAGTAGGCATAAACCAATCCAAAACTCCGTTCTAATGAAGAAATAGAACTTTCCATTAGTTTCTTCTTCTTCGTGTCCGTTTTTTAATGTCAATGTCATCATGTCTTCACCTGAATATCATTTTTAATGCGAGACAAAAACAGATTCATTTGCCAAAAATCTTCAAAAAAATTTCAACAGACGAAACAACAAACGCACGCATATTAAAAGTGTGCGATGATAAGAATCCCAGACAGATATTATGTGTGCCAATAACGTATGCTTAAACTTTTCTGTTTATTTGTGTTCCGTAGGTATATTCACGTTTACGGGAGGAAGTTTACAAAAGAGCAGCACATAAAACTAGTGAATTTGTACATGGAGCTTCTGACGATGGAAACATGCCCACTAAACGTTATCTCTGGCATTGCAGAAATGTTAAACACCTTGTTAAGGTGCAAATATGCACATTATGCATACACACTTTTCACTCATGCTTAAATAAGGTCAAGTTCTTAACTGTACATGATTTTAATCTCGTGAACAGGAAGCCGGAATTGCTTACTCGAGAAGACTTATGCATTCCGTGGAGACCTCTCCTTCAGACTCTCGACAGGACTGTAATCCATAGGAAATACACTTTGTCATTTAATGCTTCAGCGTATGTTCTAATTTTCATAGTAAAAATGCTATAATTTGAGTGACCATTTCTAAATGACATTTTTGCTTTAAAATACAGTAAAATTGAAACTCTTCTGAAGGAAACTATTCGACTATCCAATGTATACTTTGAGAAAGGCACATTCGCCGAAGTAGTTGCGGAATTCAAACCTCTTATGTGTCCTACTTCTCCAAAAATGATCTACGGAATAGAGATGATGAAACACTTCCTTCCCTTTCTCGATCCCGACGCAGAAGCTGACATAAACGAACTTATTGTTCATCTCATCGGTTATTCAGATGGATGGAATAATCATCCTTCATGGGAATGGGCAAGTCTTCATCAAGTTACTATAATAAAACAGCTTGAACTACTCAGCATCTATGTCTCTTTCTTTATGATTTAGACAATGATGAGTCTATTTGCAACTGCTGCGTGGAATATGCCAGGAAGTTTTGATTGGACTCCGTACCTTCCTACGATGTATGCTAGACTTATGAAGAATCTCGAACTTCCTGTTCATTTCAAGGGAGGCAAAAATGCACCCAGAGATTGTTCTTCAGTTAAAACTTATGAATATGGTTCTGCTGCACGGTGGATTGTTTCCACTTTGGTAATAAAATATTAAACAAATGACAAATGTGACATTTTAATATACATCACGTTTTACTTAAATCTATTTCCATCATAGGGAAATAATCCTGTAGCTTTAAAGCATCTCTGCAATTTCTTGAAATCCCTCGAGACATACTTCAATCCCTTAAATGCCGGACGATGGACAATGCCATTGGGATCTCTACTCAGTGAATTAGTCAGCTCGTTTACTCATCGTTTAAAAAAGTAACACCTACCCGAACAGTTTCTCCTTTCAAACTTGCATTTCTAACTGGAATAAAAATGTCTTAGGGAACGTTACATGGATAACAAAAAGCGATGGTGGTACCGAGTCCCCGAAGACCGGAAACTAACCGATGAAGATATCGACAAATTTGTAAAAACAACCTCCTACATAGTCTTGGACTTTTACCTAGATGTCAATACTTGTGGAATGGTGCTCAAGAATTTGGCTTCAATCAGACCACAATTCATTATTCCTGCAGTGATGGAAAAGTAATTCTAAAATTACGAAAATTCATTTTAAAATTTCTCCAAATGAATTTTCAAACTCTTTATTTTTATTTTCCTTTCCAGATATGAAGGTATTGTAGAAACAGTTACCGAACCACGTAAATACATGACCGCTCTGAGATGGGTGACAATCTGCATGATGCCTCTAGTCGGAAGTAGAAACTCTGTAGAAGGTTACGACGGTCGAAAACTCGTCCTTCCTTTCGCGATGTCACTTCTCCCAGCAATCGATCCAAATGACATGTACAAAACTCTCAGTGCACTTGGCTGTATTCACGGACTCTTCACTTTATTTCCTATTGTCGACTGTTCAGGCCTAGTAGACTTGGTCGACGATGAAGATGAGAAGCAGCTTTGTCTTGAAACCGCCGTCATGGAAGACTTTGTAGTTCAATTTTTCGACAGAGTTCTTTCCTTAGTGGAAAGCCGTAGTGTAGAAAACACAAGAATGTCTGACAATCGACATATAAGCGAAGGATCTAATGTAGAAGACGCCTCTCTTGAAAAATTCTTATGGGCTGTTGCTCACAGAATTGCTAATCAAGCTTCAACCCCGATAAGCAGTGCGGTTATCAAAAAGTTGACTTCATTTGCTCTTGGAAACACATTGGAAACTGGAGTTTCTGGAAAGTTGTTTGCTTCTATTTTACAAGCATTTGTGAATGCTAGGCCTGATATTACACTACCAAAGCTCCTTCCTGCTTTATGTTCATCTGTAGTTGGACATATCACGCAGGATATTCTCGACGAGGAAGATTTGGATAGGACGCTTCTTTTCCAATTGCTTTTGCTCTCCTATGTAAGCAGAACACTTCCCGTTTCGTAAGTAGTCAAAGTTAGAAATTAAAATATGTATATAATTCGTTTACAGATTATGGAGACATCAGGCCCAGAATTGATGAAATATAAATCCGAAATCGAGTCTGTTCTCACGGCAGTACTCAAGCTCAATGGAAAAAAAGCTTATGGATTTGCATCTCACATTCTCAGTCGACTTATCCAAAGTTTAATCTACATTTATCCTTTGGAAAGCAAGCTGTCTGAACAAGATTATGATGACCCGAATTATTTGGCCATTAATGTGAGCTGTGAATTATTGTCTTTCATCACGCAATAAGACTTACAAGCATTTTTGGATTATCTATCATCTATGTAACGATGACGTGTATTTCCGCTGCCATTTCAGGATTGGGGACGCTCTACAGACCCTAAGAAAGTAAATTGCTACTGGCATATTCCATCTGCAGAAGAAAAAGAATGGGCCGAATCAATTTTCCTCAAAGTATTTGTAGAATATTCAGCCAAGTTGGAACCTGCGTCTAAACTATCAGAGTCAAATGAGAAGTTCAACAAGTACTTGCTGAAGAACTTGCAAATACTTTTAGCAGCTTACAATGGAATTAACACCATCCTCAGATTTTGGGATGAAGATCCTGTGCAATTGTAAGTCCAGTGGGAGATAGATCGAGTTTTCTAAATATGTGAAATTTTAATGTTATTCAATTGTGATTTTTGGCGCAGAAGTGAAACAGTTGCGGATTTGCAACCCGATAACATGAAATTTGGAATGCCAAAACGAGACGTTTTTGTCCCAGGAACTGACAAACTTATCACAAGGAAATATTACGAAATATATTGTGAAGTATTTGAATATTTGCAAAAGTACAAGGCAGATGATACTGACGCATATTTGGCTTTAATGAAGGCAAGTTTTTTTCATAATTTAAATGAATGAAACGATGAAACAATGCTAATGATTGTCTTATATTTTTCTCTCAGGGATTTGATTCTCTGATAATTCCCCTTGTGGAATGTGACAGACGATACGTTCCTGCCCCAGCTCAGAAAACCAGTAGTGTCTCTGCTACTATGCAAAATACTCTGGATCCCAAAAAGAAGTACACACGTGGAGGAATCATCGTTCGAACTTTTGATATTCACATGAGAAGAATTAGGTAATATGCGAGTTAACCACATCAACCATTAAATTTCGGGACAATTAAGACTCAAAATGCACTTCAATTTTAAATTTTCAGGGCAGCTGGTTTCACAACCTGGACGAAAAGTCATATTGAAGTTATGCACAAATTGTTTCTCCTGTGTATCAATCACTACGCTCGCGTTAGGGTAAATGCACAAAACCGATTCTTCAGAATAATGGATAGTGTCGATGGTCTCGTCGCCAGAACTGTTACGCATTTCTTCACGGATTATTTGAAAGAAGGAGCTCATCACGATGAATACAAGGGAACCCTGTATACTTTATTGGGCAGAGCATTTTCTCCACTGATTCACAATTCTTGGGAAGGAATTGCCACGCTTTGGCTTGCTTTAGTTCACAGTCCGTTCTCTGAAAAGAACTCAATCATTAAAATCATGGAGAAAATTAAGAACACGGTTACACAAGCGTTTATCTACTATCCGTTGCAGAGTTCTGTTCCCGTAAGAATAATATACTTGATTCTTTTTTGTATTTAATTCGTCAATCTTTGCGTAATCTGTTTTAAGCATTCAATAATTGATTCTAGTCGGGGAGCAGAATTAAAGATTTCGCAACAGCTTTGCTCTCGGATAAGCAAAAAGAAACCTTGGGGCCCGTTGAGGTTATTCAAACGCCAGAAAACAAAAACCATTTTATAAAATTAGTCGACGGTCTTACTGAGTCTGGTGTAGATGGAAATGTGTAAGCTCTAATTTTCGTATAAATCAGTGAACAATATTAGTATTGCAATTAGTACTAATAATGTAATTGTAAAATTCATTTTCTAGACATTGGAGAAGACAAGTTATGTGTGTGAACATGCTAAGCACACTGATCATTGATGATCCCAATATTCCAACATCTCCCCGAATGGTGGAGATTTTATTCGAAGGCCTAATTTCCCATTCCATTGATATTAGAAAGACTGCAATGACGACAATCTCGTGGTTATTAGTTCTATTCAAACGTCAGTACACCGTAGTTAATGTAGAAACCAAGAGGGGACTTAAACTTAATGAGGTAAGCTATTTAAAATCAAAACCTATTTAACTATTGATCTAAAAAAATCCCACTTATCAATAATTTTAGGGAGAGTCAGTGCATTCTGTACTTCAGTACAAATCTGATCCATCAAAAGGGAAACTCGAATGGTGCGTCGACCAAGAAAACAATGGTCACCCAGTCATCGATGAAGTTTATATTCACAAAGTCCACTTCGGATTCGCCGGCCTACCTACAACAATAAAACAAAAACTCCCTGTCCAAGATTTCTCTGATTTCTCCAGCAATCAATCCCCCAGTAGAAAAATAGTGCTAGAAACCACAATGAAATATTTTGGCAATGAAGAATACATAAAGAAACTTTTGGAAATTTGGAGTCTCGAAGAAAAAGGAAAGACTAAGGCCAAGAAAGCATCCATTTGCAAAGCCATCGCAAGAAACAATGGCCCCGAAGCATTAAGAATAATAATCAAAGAAATCCCCGCACTTGGAACAGACACAGACCAATGGAAACAACGTTGTGCAGCTGATGTCATTTGTGGAGTTATCTACGGAATGAAATTATGGAATGAAAAAACAACCCACGATTTCTGGACGGTTTTGAAGCCCGTGTTTAGCTCTTGTCTCGATAGTGTCACTCAAGAAACTCTGGGAGTTTGGAGCACAGCTTTAGCTTATCCTACTGTAAGTTTACTCCATACTTGGATGATGCGCCTTTATACTCTCATTCGAAAAGCATTTATAAGAAAGAGACGAATGTCAGTTAATAAGATCCTGTCGCAATGTAGTGAAAGTAGTCAAACCACGAATGTCACGAAATGATGTCTTGTTAATTCAGAGTGTTTTGTCAGATGCCATTCTGTAGCAATTTGAGATGCTATCCAGGAAGTATTGGCGAACTTCTTCAGGCCATGATAGGCCAAATGTCTATAGGAGATTGTTCAGGTCGCAGGACACGTAACGTGGTAAACCAACAAACACAAACTGTGGTCGAATGTCGATCGACTTAAAGTTTATTCCTGACTTATTATTCTTTCCGTTAACTCTTGCATTGTTTGGCTGATTCCGTTTTAATTATTACATACAACAATTGACTGTGACGTGACTAACTAATTTGTATAACTTGATTGTTAATAACACATGGCACACACTAAAGTACCAAAGAGACATGTGAAAGGTACATTTTAATAGATTTAAGTTTAAGTTTGGAGTGCATCATTGCAACTTTGCTGGCGTCTGAAATTGATTTCAATTTGTATGGGACGGGATCATGTAGAATATTTGAGAGTGTGAATGTTTATGTGTGTCCATTGAATTCCAATTTGGTTCTTATGATTATTTTATTGTAATAACTGATTCCAGCTCAACCGAGATCCAAATAAGATGCGTTTCTTTATCGAGTTCCTTCGTGAGCGATTCATAAAAAGCTTAGAAACATCTCAAACCACATCTGTAGATGCTTTCAAGTAAGCTCCTCAAAAATTGAAAAATTCAAAGTTAAAATCAAGTTGGTTGTTTAATTGTAAAAGCTTAAACCATTTTTCGTGGGTTCTTTCAGGGAAATCACATTTTTCGAACAAGCCATTAGTAATATCCAGTGGAGAGGTGGAGATTTATTTTTTGATACTTTAAATCTCGTTAAGAAACACTTTTTCGACACGCCAATTCCTTATATGAATGTCAGAGTTCAACTTGGCCGGTATGAATAAACAACTAGCAGCTAATTGGATAACTATCATTTCTTCTCAAGTTACTAATTGGATAACTATCATTACTTCTCAAGTTACTAATTGATTTTCTATATCATTGCAGACTTCTTAGTGACGTTTTTGAGTGGGACGTTGAATCTCCAGTGAAGATGGACTGTGATTTTTGTCCAAAATACGAACCATTCGTGGAGTTTCTATTTCAAAATCTCGAATCAATTGAAGAACAAGCTGCTAAGTACCAAGCAAACGAAAAAGATTCCGAGTCAAATACAGAAATCAGAAAACAGCTTTTGAAGTTCAAAACGGTGCTAGAGTGGATTTTGTCTGTTTGTTGGGACAATGAGTCTTCAGTTCCTCCCTGTTTCTTCCAGTTTATCCCTCTCCTTTGTACTTTTGAAAGCTACGATCCCGATCCAGAAATCGCTCAACTCTCAGGAGTAGCTTTGTCAGGGTTAGCAAGAACGTTAATCAATCCAAAGTACTTAGAACTCGTTCTCGAAACGTTAGATAAGGTAAAAACTCACATTAAAATTGAAACCATATCACATTCGCATCTAATGTCAAATACTAAGTAATCCTCTCTTCCTCTCATCCAACTCCAGGTCGCCAATTCTACTTCTTGGAAATCTCGTCTCTGCGTTTTGGAATTTCTCAAAGTCTTCGCTCTAAATAACACAAGTGTATTTGCCAGCAGCGAAAACTGGTCAAACTTAGTCGTCAACTTAGTAATGAAATTACTCTCCGATCGTAAATTGGAAGTGAGGGAGTTAGCATCACAAGTCCTCTGTGGATTCCTTCACTGTCTTCTCATCAAAGAACCTATGGAACTTCTTGTAATACAAATACTACTTTAATGTACTCTCATTCTGTAACACAAACTAAACGATTTCAATTTTGTTTTTATAGAAAACGTTCCAAAAGACCGCAGCATCGTTCAAGATAAAACGTCAAAAAGCTCGAGACAAGAAACGAGAACCCTTAACTCCCGAAGAAATCGACGCAGGTCATTCAGCTATCCTTGGCCTATGTGCATTCGTCGACACTCATCCATACCACGTCCCAATATTCTTACCTGACGTCCTTGTCGCTCTTACAACTCATCTTCACGACCCACAACCAATACCTGTAATTTACCACACACCTTGCTTTATTTATACTTAAGTCTTAAGTGTATCAACTATTAACTCATTTGTCATTTTATTTCCAGGCTACAATCCGCAAATGCTTGTCCAACTTCCGCCGAACCCATCACGACAACTGGTCTGTCCACAAAACAAAATTCACCGAAGACCAACTTTGCATTTTGACTGATATCTTCGTGTCACCTTGTTACTACGCCTAATCAGAACGTATATAACTATATTATACACAACAATCCCTTCAAGTCTCATTTTCGCCGTACCTGCTGAACATCCATCAAATAATATTTAAACATAAATACCTCTCCTTGTTTTGTGATTCAAAATAAATTAGTACTCCATAATGAACCCATATACCCTCTTCGTCTATTTTAAAAATTATCGTTCTGCCAAATTTCATGTAAAATATGTACTAAAATGTGTAAAGTTTAAATGGTTTGTGTAATAAATATATTTGCTATAAAATCACCTTATCTCACCAAGTAAATTAAGTACTAATAGTACAATAGTACTTAAATTAAGTACATGTAATGCAAGGCCAGTGATGAGGTGCAATGTTAGAGATAAGGAAAGCAAAGCCACATGTGCGTAACCTTGTCCATGTGAGCTCATGGCCGTTCATGAGTCAATGCGCGGAAAATATACAGCGCAAAATGGTTCCATACCCGACGATTCGCGCCCTTCACATAGGCCACTTTTTTGTCCAGTCCAATCTCCTACCTTCCTCTTCACTCTTCCCATGTTAATCCACGCGCACGGAGGACTCAAGCACGGAGGTACCTCCCTTTGGCGGGAACACAAGTGCCACCTACACTGCCCCTATTTACATTATTGAACACGAACAACGAACAATTTCGTCACATTGTTGTGACGCCACAAGTGTCCTGTTGAGCTGCAGTTGTGTCCCTTTTGTCGAAATTCGACCATTCAACCACCTTCTTTGTCACATTCGATAGCAGCCGTGTGAATAAAAACAAACATATCCCCAACATGCCGACCGTCAACGTTGCCGACAAGTTGGAAGACACCTTCATCAAATCTCTCTTCAAGATTGAATCGGTTCGAACGGACACTGCAGTCTTTCGACTTCACTACAAGTTATCTTCTATCCTTATCTTCTTTGCGAACATTGGGTTCATCCTCTTGGCCTTCTCCCACTCGTCTTACATCTCTTGCGTATTTCCTTCCGGAACGAGAGGAAGCTCCGACTTTCGCAATAACTACTGCTTCGTCGAACATACTTTCACCGTTGGCAAACCGGAATTCATGTCCAAGGAGGAATTCGAATTGAGTAAGCACCACTTAAAGCAATTAAACAATCAATTAAACTGAATTTGAGCCAATTGTTTAATTAATTAAACCTATTCTTTATTTCCAGCACTTCAACGTGAAGAAATCAGTGAAGGTCTCCGTCCAGTATTATCCGACGACCATTTACTCTACCATCGCTACTACTTCTGGATTCCATTCATCCTCATGATCCAAACGTTGCTCTTTTACCTCCCTCGCTACATCTGGTACACCTACGAAGGTGGTCGCCTCAAAATGTTAGCCGAAGGCTTGATTGGAATCTCCATCGACCCTGAAGACCGCAAGGATAAGAAGAGTATGGTCACCCAATACTTAGCGTCAGCATGGGGATACCAACAATTCTACGCGCTTATGTTTGCCCTCTGCGAAATACTGAATCTGGCTGTAGTCTCTCTTCAAATGATATTCCTTCACAAGATAAGCGGTGGGAGGTTCAGTTCAATTGGATTCGAGTGGGTGGTGTCTTTATTTCACGGACAAAGGCCAGAAATCGACTTGGTCCTTAGGGGATTCCCACTTAATACTCATTGCGTATGTCCTATCACAGGACCTGCAGGAAGCGTACAGGAAGTCAGTGGATTCTGCACTTTGGCCTTGAACATGATGTCACGAAGATATTTCATCTTTATGTGGTTAGTCATTCAGCTGCCTTCTCTGTTGTCAATATAGTTAACCTTCCAATTTTAAATTGCATTTTGAATCTTTTGCACAGGTTCTACTTAAGCTTCCTCTGGATTTGCGACATCGCATCAATTCTATTCCGATTCTTGACCTTAATCAGACCCCAACTACGCCAAACATTGTTACGTTGGAGAGCTTGTCTTGCTCCAGAGAAAGTTGTGAGGAATATTGCCACCACCGCACGATATGGAGATTGGTTCCTTATCTACCAATTTGGATTGGTTGTGGATGCTTGTGCCTACGCTGACATACTTATGGATCTCATGAAGCTACTTCAGGAGTCGAAAATGAAATGATATTGAGATATGTTAAGTTTAAGAACCCGGTGACGTAATTCTTTTATAATAATTCTTATTTAACAAGTATATGTATACAGTGTGTTAATTTTTATTATTGAAGAATATAAACTGTTTTTTATCGTTTATTTTTCCCTTTTCGTCTTTTAGTATTATTATTACTAGCATTATTACACGATGGAGATTTATTAGGTCGCTTAATTGTACGTAATTCAGTGTTTATACACTTATCCTGGAGGTGACAAGTTCCACAAGGACGGTCACAATGGATCCACGTAGACTTTACACATTTCTTGCATTTCTTACAATGTCTATAGCTGCTTCCTCCGTCCTGAGAAAGTATTTCAAAATTAGATTCCAAAAATACACGCCTAAACCTTACTATATATAATATATATAAATATGTTTAAGTTCGTGTACCTTTGTTGTACACGCTTTGCACAACTTGCAGTGAATATTCTGCTTATCCACCCACTTATCACATATTCCACAAAATCTATAAGAATCCTCTTCAGGAAGCCTCAACTCTGACAAAGGCACAGTTGTGAAAATTCTCACGGCAGATGGTTTCCCACAACTTCCCTTTTCTGGAAACCACAATACATTAATTATTTAATTATTTTTATGAAATAAATCTCTCCTTAGAACACAGTAAAATCAATTTACCAGAGAACTTCTTATGATTCCTATACGTCACTTTGAAATCGGACATTCTAAAGGTCACTCCTTCAGTATTCCTCAAAATATGCCCTTCCATGAAATAGGGGAATATCCAGAAAACTAAAACAAATACACATTCCAACTTAACAAAAAACCCACACAATTTAAATATAAAATTACATTCTACTGCAGCGACTTCTTCTCCTTTCCCAGAACTTTGAACATCCTCCAAGATATTCTTCAACGATCCATTCCACAAAATCTCCACTTTCACTCCAAACGGTGGATCAGTCACAACCGCAACTCTCTTAGAACATTTCAAAAAATCCACATATCTCTTTCGTCCTTCTTCTTTCCCAAAGAAATAATGATTACACATATTGTACAATGCAAAGTCTTCCGTGTACTTCTCTCCCTGCAACAATTAAACCACAAACAATTAATTAGTTAAGATAACTTTAAAAACAAGTCTAATTCAGTACATTCCTCCAATTAACTTACAAATCTCCCATCAATATCTAAAAGAAACGACCTTATCCCTTTGTCCTTAAGCGTACGAGAAATATGTTCATGTAAACTTGGCGTTCCAACGCACAAAACCCCATCGAATTCCAAGCACTGGAAAGTCTCAACGAAGAATTCCACAGTCTTCTGTGTAAAGTGATATTGCGCTTCCCCCTTATCTCGTTGAGTTGGAACTTCCAAAGGATAACCC
>Ga0194135_10001473_pt1 | contig 14130 bp, 16 predicted proteins | sample LitLau_LLRF_2013_FD_134024 | JGI IMG/M metagenome (GOLD analysis project Ga0194135, IMG submission 134024) | Freshwater sediment microbial communities in response to fracking from North America - Little Laurel Run_MetaG_LLRF_2013 (version 2) | ecosystem: Environmental > Aquatic > Freshwater >...
ACTTTGCGGAAGCGCATCTCAGCCCAAACGAAGCGGAAGAGGAATTGATGGAGTGTAAGGCGTGTGCTTTCCAGACCAAGTACGCAACTTCCTTCAGACGACACATCAAGTCCAGGCTCCACTGCGCCGTGTTGCCTAGAATACGGAAGACTACGAGAGACTCCAAGCAGAAACGTCAGGGCTGGATGGATCCGGGACGAATCGGAATGGGACTGGTGCGGGAGATGTTCAAGAGACGAGCACCGCTAGTGACGGAGAGAATGAGGAAGGATGAGCGGAATCTGCGCCCAGTCCTCCTGGAATGGCTCCTCCATTGGAATCAGAGACGATGGCTGATGAAGAGGATGCATAACGTGGGAGTGGCAGTCCTGATGATGAAGCATCGGGTTTCCTTGAACTTGGGCTCAAGTGCCACTGGATTGGAATTGGAAATGGTGGCCGATGAAGAAGGTGAAGAGCTTCCCAGTCGGAGTCCGAACCTAACTGCGAAGGAATCATCGGGTTGCCTCCAACTCAACGCCAGTGGATTCCTATCGAGGTCCATCCTGAATTTGACCAGAGTGGAGGGAATGGTGGAAAGTGTCAACTATGGTCAGGAACCAAGTGGGATTCCGGATGAATTGGACCAAGAAACGGAGATGTCTGAGAATGGGAATGAAATGGAGGAAATGTGGAAATACAGGAGCAGGAGAGGGAGCTGCTCAATGATGCTCAATGAATACAGTCACAGTTCCCTACTATCCCATTTACTTTACAATTAACTCAATTCGGTTCCTTCAATTTCAAAATTCCTTGTGTGAAACTGCTGTAGTGCTGGGATAAGCTTAAATTTGAATGTTGAGTCATAGTATGTTCTTGAAAATTGGAATTTGCCTATTGCCTTATTTTATCCCTACACTTTACTTGAGTTTCTCCTGATAGATAAGGAACCCTGTCAATTGTCCTGTTGTCAATAGTCAATAACCTCTCATCTTCTGCGTCCTTGTCTCTCTTGAAGGTTTGTTGGTCCAATTCATTGTTTCCTTTTGTTGGGTTAACGTGTAAGATAAGGGGAAAGAGACTGACTGGAACTGGAGGTTATAACAGGAGGGGATTCTCCGTTTCCTGCGATTACAAATGGGATAAACTTTACTTTGGTTAGTGGTTCATTCCTCTTCAGAACTTGCTCTCCCTACCTACATTTCTAAAATTTTTTCAGATTGTGGAACTGAGATGGTTGGTTAGGTGACTATCCCACTCTGTACGGAACTTTGTTCCAGTCGTAAACAACTGGGAAGGAATTAATCTACTCATCAATCAATCATCTAATCCAAAGACTTGGCATTACGTTACAGCGTACCTAGGATCGGAACGTTGCGTCGATCTTGAGGAAAGGCTCCCTCCTGGAAAGGAACTCATTGCAAGTGCTGTTTGACTATAAGAACCTTCCGGTTCTCAAAGAAGGGGACACAAGAAAGAGGATGAAGAAATCTCCAAGAGAAACAGCATGGCTCCCTTCAAAACTTTTCTTCTGGTACGTTTTAATTAGTTCCATTTTTATTTTCAAATTCCTAGTGTCTCTCCCATGGACTTTTAGTTGACCTTTCTAGTTGCGAACAAAGCAAGAACAGAATTTCCCAAAGTCCGTGTAGCAAACTTGTGCGATTTTCCGCTTGCAATGAGCTGTGCATTCTTCTTCGGAATGTTTGACATTTCGACATCTCCTGGATGGGCCCTGGAGAGAGACTCCGCTAGTCACCCACTTAATTGATTCCTGTTATTTCTGTTTTAATTTAACGTTTTCTCCGTACGAATTCGTTGAGACAGACGCAGATTCCCGAGTCCAGGTTACAGCGAGAGTCGGAGGCTGCGCTTCCGCAAGCCGCTTTGCATTCTCTCTCTTCCCGACATTCCGTCACATTCAAAGTCAGATCGTTGGGTGTGGTGGAATTGGAGACAGCCCACTCGTCACCACTCCCACTCCTCTAAATTATACAGAAACACGAGAAGAAATCAAATTGAATTTCAATTGAAATTGGATTTAGACGAAGAAAATTAAGGCGTTTGGGATCTGTTTGCCTTACGATGAGTAAGGAGAGACACCCAAACCAAATCCCAATGGCGACTAGACGCTCAAAACGAAGAATCCTCAACATTCTCACTTCACACGGATCGTTGTTCTAAAAGTGAAACTTAAATTTGGAAACAAATTAAATGAATCCAATGAGGATGAGGTTAGAACAATGAAACTATTAAATCCCCCCACCCCCTTCCAATTAAATTACTTTCATTTGACAAGTGAGGGAATGACAAGGTCAAAGTTCGGTTTGGAATCAATTTATAGTTATAACAGTAAACACTAACTATACAGGAGAATGCTTCTTATTTTAGAGTTCTAATCTATTAATTGATTTCTTGTCCATTCTTCTTTTCAGTTGGTTGTGGAGTCTTTTACACTTGGGTTCAAAGCGTGCGTTGGAGATTGATGACCTCTACCGCGTTCTCCCCGAGGACAGGTCAGCCAAATTGGGCAATACGCTCCAGGAGGCTTGGAATCAGGAATTGCGAGCAGCAAATGTCCGATTTCAGAAATGGGATGATTTGGAAGGGGCCAGGCTCCAAGGCTCCGGGGATGAGGAGAGGATGAAACGGAGAGCCCGATTTGGGCGTGCCCTCCTAAGAGTCTTTGGTTTCGATTATTTGGTACTTGGGTTGATTGCATTCCTGGACGAATGTGTCATCAAGTTAGTAGGCCCAACGAATTTTGAGCAGATTTTGATTCCTTGTCCTTTACTGTGTCTTTGATTAATAGGATTCTGCAGCCGATTCTCTTGGGCTATCTCATTCGGTACTTTGGAGGTGAATTCACAGTGACGGAAGGGTACGTGTATGCAGCAGGGGTCATCCTCTGCTCCGCTTGGTACGTGACCCAACACCATCCCTTCTTCTTTGGTCTCCAACACATTGGGATGCGGAGTCGCGTAGCCGTCTCTTCGGTCGTCTATCGCAAAGTACACCAAACCATCACCAAGACTGAAACTTAACAAATCCTACACGATTTTAATGAACTTTTTATATTTTTACTAAATGGAGGCCCTCAAGCTCAGCGTCTCGGCACTCAGGCATACTACGATCGGGCAGATGGTGAATTTCTTGTCAAATGACATGACTCGCTTTGACGAGGCGCCCTTGATGGCTTGGTACCTTGTGATTGCCCCCCTTCAGCTCCTAATTGGTTCGTCTCAATTACGTTTAAGGTTTTAATTCTTTGGATTCTCTTTAATTCCTGTCTTGGATTGGATAGTTGTGTACGTGCTATGGGGTTACTATTCCTACATTTGTCTCGTTGGTGTCGGATTCCTGATCCTCTTTGTCCCATTTCAGAGTAAATCAGTCACTCCATTTGGTCACCCCTTTGATTCCATCTTTTGATTTGATTTGATTTAATCCTTGAACTGTTTCGAATCTTTTGAGCCTAGGTCTGATGGGTCATTTGTTTGGAAGGATGCGACTGACCGTCGCCGGCAGAACGGACAAGCGCATTCGTATCATGAACGAAATTCTCAGTGCCATCCGTGTCATCAAGCAAGTTCTCATTCCAAAAGAAAACGAGATTTGGAGAATCCATTCCCAAATTCCCAAATGAAGTTTGGATTGGATTCATTAATTGGGTGTATTGTCATTTTGTATGACAATTATTGTAAATTATGATAATTGTATTGTTTATGTGTAGGATGTACACTTGGGAAGACTCCTTTGCCAACTTGGTCAGAGAAGCCAGAGCGTAAGTTTCATCCACACCCATTTTGAAATGACTCAGGAATCCTTTCTTTCTTTGTTCTTTTTGTGTGTGTGTAGGGATGAAGTGAGGGCGCTACGAACGGTTTCCATTTTGAAGGCCATGAACTTTAGTGTTTATTATGTGAGTAGCAAGATCGTGGTCTTTCTAACACTCCTCACATATGTCCTTACTGGGAACTTCCTCACATCAGAACAGGCAATTCAATCAATTCAATCCACAATAACAAAGTCCAGAAGGCAGAAGTAGGAGGAGAGAAATGATTGAGAAATTCTCTCCCTTCCTTCCTCCGTAGGTTTTTGTGACGTTGGCCCTTTACAACAATGTCCGGAATGTCCTCACTTTGTTCTTCCGTAAGAGACGCGCTTCCGCATGAATCCATTTCAGACTCTCATTTGATCTCAACTGATTGGTTTCAATCGTTTGATTGATCCTCTTTCTTAGCCTATGGGATGTCCACTATGGCTGAGCTCTTGATTTCCATTCGGAGATTGGAGGTGAATCCATTCAAGACCCTAAAACTATATAGACGCATCTCACATGGACATAATCTCCCAATTACTACCACTTTTATTTGGTTCTTCAGAATTTTCTTTTGTTGGAGGAACGGGACGACATTCACTCTGCCCAGAAGCTCATAGCCAAGGAGAGGGAGGAGTATTCCTGGAGATCAGGCCCACGCTCCAGTTCCATTGGATTGAGTGTGCGGAATCTCCGTGCCAAATGGTGTCCAGAATCAGAAGAGTGGACGCTGGACAATGTCTCACTCCAAGTCAGGAGAGGTCAACTGATTGGGGTCATTGGGACAGTTGGATCCTCAAAGGTAATCTCCCTATACATTAATCACGACCAGATCCAGAAGCATAATAAGAATTGATAATTTCTAATTGATAAGAGTACTTTTTCCACCGTTATAGAGTTCCCTGCTCCAAGCGATCCTGGGTGAACTTCCTTCCCTTGGTGGGAAGATTGAGTGCAGTGGGCGCCTTGCCTATGCTGCCCAGGAGCCTTGGATATTTTCCGGGACTCTTCGTGAGAATATTCTCTTTGGGAAGCCATTCGAATCGACCTGGTACGAGAAGGTGATTGAGGCTTGTGCCCTCCGCACGGACTTGGATCTCCTGCCCTATGGGGACTCCTCTCTCGTTGGGGACCGTGGGATTTCTCTGAGTGGGGGTCAAAAGGCGCGCGTCTCACTGGCTAGGGCCGTCTACTCTGACCGGGACATTTACCTCCTGGATGATCCGCTGAGTGCAGTTGATGCCGAAGTTGGGAAACATTTATTTGAAAAGTGCATCCGTGGGATTCTGCGAAAGAAGGGCGTGATCCTCGTCACACATCAACTCCAATTCCTCAAACCAGCAGATGAGATCCTGATTCTGAATCAAGGGAGGGTGGAAGCTCAGGGGTCATACGTCAAGCTACGACAGAGCGGGTTCGACTTGGCCCAACTACTCCAATCAGAAGATTCCCCTCCAACGACGACCCACTTCACGACGTCTACCCCCACCGCCAGTCCCCTCCCGAAAGGGGGACTGAGGAGGATTTCGTCCGACACGGGACTCTCCACCAGTCGCCTCCCTTCCATTGAAATGCAGACGGTGGGAGACTATGGGGCTCCTCTCACTCAATTCCAAGATGAAGAGGATCTCTCATTCTCAACCTCATTCTCCTCCAGTCATCGCCTAATGTAAACCTCTCACCACATATTCCTCAATTTTTCAGTCTCCAACATCTCAATCTAACCAAACTTCACTTTTATTTCATTAAAACAAGTTTCCATTTTTTTCCTCCAGTAATTCTCCAACACCGAACGGAGAGGGTTCCTCACTGAAGAAGCGCTATGGAACCTTTGGTGGGAAAGAAGCAGAGGAGCAGACTGTCGGAGGGGATGATGGTGGTGGTCCGATGGTGAATGAGGAACGACGTTCGTCTGGGACTATCAGCATTGGTCTCTACTGGAAGTACATTCGCGCTGGCTCGAGTGCATACTCCTTTTCTTTTCTAACCTTCACTGCTCTCCTCACGCAAGTTTTCCTCACGGGATCAGACTACTGGCTCCAATTTTGGTAACGTGTCTTAATTTTGCTAATTCTCTCAAGAGTGAAACTCAAATCTAATTGGTTCCGTTTCCTTTCTGTGACTCTCCAGGACTCAGATTGAAGAGGAGCGGATACTGCGGAATGGAAGTTTCCCTGTAGAGAGGCCCGCTGAGGTTGATCCAGCAGGAGAATCCTGGCTCTCTGTAGTTGGGAATTCTATCCTGACGGATCGTAATGTCCAGATTGGGATTTACTCTGGTATGATTGGCTCCCTCTTCATAATTTCCATCTGTCGGAATCTGACTTTTAATTTCATTTGCTTGAGAGCCTCCGTCTCTCTCCATCGACGTCTCTTTGGTGGGGTCATCCGATCCCCCATGCTCTTCTTTGAACGGAATCCCGTTGGTAAGGACCCATTTGAATTCATTCCACTAATTGGAACTTAGTTCCAGATAATAATAGGAGACTGCATAATATTAAGTTATCTTTACTTGTCTTCTGTTTCTGTAGGTCGGATTCTGAATCGGTTTGCACGGGACGTGGGTGTGATTGACGAGTACTTGCCACACTCACTCTTTGACACTTGGGAGGTGAGTTGAGGTCCGAAATTAAATGGATCCCACCATACCACTTGACATCTCAATTCCTTTACAATAATCAAGGACGCCTGCGTCTTGTCTTCTACCAGATTCCATTTCAAGGTATTGGGATTCTGGTGGTCGTGAGCCTCATGAGCCCCATTCTCATCATCCCCGCCATTTTCCTCCTCCTCATCTTCTACAAACTACGGAAATATTACTTGCAGACGGCCAGGAGCTTGAAGCGCCTCGAGAGCATCAGTGAGTGAAAATTTATTTCTTCAATTAAAAGGATGAATTCTCCATGGAAGGTATGAAAATGTGACTAAAATTTGTTGGGAATAGCACGAAGTCCTGTGTTTACGCTCCTCAGTTCCTCATTCCATGGGTTGACCACAATCCGAGCATTGAATGTTGAGCGTGAATTCTGTAGACAGTTTGATGAGTTCCAGGATCAACACTCCTCTTGGTAGGTTGAGAATTCTGTTCTAATTTCTACCAATAATTTAATTTCCTATTTCTTCTCATTCTCATATTCTCGACATGTAATTCCTAATTTTCATGAAGCTGGTATTTGTTCTTGGCCACTTCTCGGTGGGTTGGGATTACACTGGACTGGATTGCAATCCTCTATGTCACTACAGTCACTTTCTCCTTCATGGGCTCAGACTTGGGTAATTCTTGGGCTCATCTCAAACGCCACGCAGCTACCTGTAGACACTGTTAATTTTAGTTGAGTTTGTATTATTTTGAAACTTCCAGATGGGTCTCAAGTGGGACTCGCACTCACGTCCGCATTGACTCTCACAGGTCACGAATCAAACTCCACTAAATTATTTGGAATAAACAAAAGGTTTAAATAACTATGACTCCTTGTTTTCCAGGTCTGTTCCAGTGGGGTGTTCGACAATCTGCAGAAGCGGAGAATCACATGGTAAACCACAACTGAAAATCATGGACTTGGGGATGAGGATGATGATTGGGTGATTGATTGACTCTGTTCCAGGTGAGCGTTGAGCGTGTTTTGGAATATTCCGAGTTGGAGCCAGAGCCACCTCTCGAATCAAGCCCAGGTGCATTTCCTCTCATTTCTTCCTCCAATCAATCTATTCAATGGAGAGAGAGAAAAAGCCATTTATGTTATGAATTGTTTGGTACTTGAAGGTCAGAAGCCTCCGTCGGATTGGCCCGCACGCGGAGAGATCAGAATCCACAATTTATTTTTACGCTATGGAGAGGAGGAGCCTGTTCTCAAGGACATTTCCCTTGGAATCAAATCAATGGAAAAAGTGCGGTGATTCTTTGAAGTGAAATTCCAAATTGGTTTAATAATCTTTGATGAATAATGTAGTAATGGAGCTCACTTTTGTTTTGAGGTGGGGATTGTAGGTAGAACCGGAGCAGGGAAGTCCTCCATAATCTCCAGCCTCTTCCGAATGGTTGAGCCATACCGGGGTGGGATTGAGATTGATGGGCGTGACATTCTGTCCGTGGGACTCCATGATCTCCGATCTCAAATCTCAATCATTCCTCAAGATCCGGTACTCTTCCTGGGCTCCCTACGACGGAATTTGGATCCCTTCAATGAGTTTAGTGATCCGGAGCTCTGGAACGTGCTCGAGGATGCGCACTTGAAGGAGTCCATTCTGGAAATGGTCCCTGGTCTCGAGTCACCAATCTCAGAGGGTGGAACCAATTTCAGTGTGGGGGAGCGACAGCTCATCTGCCTGGCCAGAGCCATTCTGAGGAACAACAAAATCCTGGTCTTGGATGAAGCCACTGCCAATGTCGATCCAAAGTGAGGCCACGTTTAAATGTCTCCCAAAATCAAATCTGTTGGCCAATAATGGGGAGGAATCACAACTTTTCTTTTAATTTTTGTTGGAATTTAGGACTGATGGTTTAATCCAAGCTACAATCCGAACCAAGTTTAGAGCCTGCACGGTCCTCACCGTTGCTCACAGACTCCACACCGTCATGGACAGTGACCGAATCCTTGTACTGGACGCCGGGAGAGTAGTCGTAAGGAAAAGTATCCCCTATGCACATGAGCATGGCCATTCCTTGATTATACACATTTTATAAATGAGAATTGATTTAGGAATTTGATGTGCCTTGGACGTTACTCCAGAATGAGGAAGGAGCCTTGTTCCAGTTGACGCGTCAAACTGGGACTCCCACGGCTGAGGCCTTGATCCGAGTAGCCAAGGACGTGCGTTCCTCCTTTTACTAAATCATAATTTATAAAAAGAAAAAGAAAATGACTGTGGTTTTATTGATGTTTTCTAGGCATTTGAGCGAAGGGGGAATGAAGGACCGTCGGCTGCGCCACTCATTCAATTCTGATTTCTGATGGTGTCAAGTCTTGTTTTTATTGAAGCTAAGAATCAGTTTGAGGAAAGTCATGCATGGGTCTGATTCCGATTATTATAAAATTCTTCTCCTTTTCCTTTATGTGCTGGTGTCCAGTAGTGTTAATGGTTGTAGTGAAGTGAAGTAAAGTGTGTTGGTGTAGTGGAAGCGTAGTTGGTGTAGTTGTGTGTCTGGAATAAATTAAGAACCCCTTATCATCAAGACTCGAGTCTCCAAGACTTAAAACCCTGTTTTCTTGTTCTGAGGGACCTCTATAGCTTTTCATTAGAAACGTGAACTGGTTTTTACAGCTAACGTGTGCGATGATGGTTTTTCATAAAAATTCATGGTCTTCATAAAAACATCTAAATTTTAGTGACAAATAGACAACAAAGATCTTGATAATTTATTTATTTATTTTTTACAGTTTTTATTTCAACATTCTCGTTTGAGCGTCAAACGGGTGCATGCTTACGAGGTTTTACTTTACATCCATCTTAACTTCTATCGTTTATATCGGGTTTAACTGCGCAAAGTTTCAGTCACCCAAGTTTCTAAAATGAATTGTTCGTAATTTTTTTAAATTCCTAGATGAGTTATGATTTCTACATTCGTTTAAATAGATTGAAGTGGGTGAATTAACCCCAAATCACTCGCCAATGTGTCTATTACTTACTTGAAGTTACATATTCAAATAACCGCGACTAATATCAACAGCCTGATCATTGACCTATTTGGCAATCCAATAATTCAGGAAAGGACTCAATGTAGAAAGGAAGGGGCGAGCTTATCTATGTTAAAAGAAACAGTTAGTAGAGCTTAAGTGCAGTCATGAATTTAAGCCAAATAGGGTGGCAAAAACCTTAAAATTTAAACCAAGGCGTCCGCCAGAGATTTCTCCGCCTTTTTATCCCCAAGCAGAAGCGTTACCACAAAATTAAGAAGCATATTCAATAGTACAAGACGCGTTGATGTCTCTACAAACAGCGCATGCGTCAATTGACACCGCAACGGTCGGCAAGAGCGCAGAAATCGATCCACATACTTTTCCTGTTTCCAGATGTCCCCATTCTCACTCTTCTCTAACGCTGTATAATGTTTACGGTAGTTATCCCTGAAGTGTGAGGAAACTTCATGAACACGTGCCATTCGATCCACGGCAAACTGGTGCTCGACGAATAGGAAAGACGCTAATGCAGGGAGCATGACGTAGATATTCAATGGGATTTTATCATACAGTCGAATGCAGCCGTAGGTGCAAACAACGACAGCCATTTCAATCAGAGTCTTGAACGCTGGAATCACGAGGGATGCAAAGGAGGTATTGTAGAGAATGTTGAGAAGGCTCAAGGAACGATAAGTTTCCAAGTTATCCGCCAGATGCTTATGGAATCCTTTCCCGCACGACCATTCGACGCTAAGGTGAACAAGGAATATTAACAATCAAGTAAAATCAATGGTGCGTTAATTAGCCATTCAAAAGATTTTCTTACCATATCTTCTCCACCCAAAAGTTGGTTGTGACAATATAAAAGAAACCGAAGAAAACGACAAATAAGTGAAAGATCATCACTTTGTATGCCACAAGCCAAGCTTCAATGGGGAAAAACAAAATTTGTAACCACACACTCTGATAGCAGTTGGGGACTAGGGAGTAGAGGAAGTAGACATTGTTTGGTTGGAAAATGAAAATGGCGGCAATCGTGCAGGCAGCTCCGTTGATCCAACGACGTAAGAATAGGACAACCTTCTCCCTGGTGTTTGGTGGCAGAACGGCCATCTTGAGTCGCGACTTACCTATTTTTTTGGTATTACTGTTAAGTTTTGTCTTTTTAAATGGCCCAATTTTTATTCCGATGCTAACTTACCAAGATTCGTATTAAAAATAGTGAGTTGATTGAAGAGAGTAGCCACTTCTTCTGTGTAGATGAACATATGCAGATGAAAGAAAAAGTACAGAATGTGAATGATGAAGGAGAAGCCATGAAACGGAAGGGATGAAGGGGTAAGGCCTCCTCCAAATTTGTTCGATAGTCGGAGACCAATGAAAACAAGATGGGCACAAGAAAACAAAAAATTTACGGTGACAAGAAATACTTTGAGCTTGGATTTCGTAGCCCTCAATTCATTGTCCTTCCAGTCAAATGGGAACCAGCAATGATCCGAAATTTCTTCGGCTAATGTTCTCACCAAGTTCAATTCTTTTTGAGTCAACATTTTAAAATTTGGTTGAGAACAACGAACGATTTTAAAAACGAAATCGGAAAGCAGATTCTTATGCAAGGTAAGGTCCTATTATGGAATATTGGTTTCCAATTGTAAATAATTTTGTAGCAGCGTTACGCTGCTACATACGTATGTACGTACGTTACGACGACGTATAAATTAGTCGAAGTCAAGAAAAGGAATGAGAGATGAGAGAGTAGTGTCCTCCCCCATGTCCCCCCCCTAGTTTGTGAATTTCTGAACTGAGTCGTCTCATTCTACTCAATTACCTTTAGGATCATAATCTTGGTTATACCTGTCCTTAATGAAGTTGTGTGAATCCAAAGATTAAACCCCAAATCAGATAAATCCATTCCGTGTTATCCTGACACCAATCTTAATTGGACTATTCGGATTCGGAATTGTGAAATTAAAAATTAAACAAAATAATCTCTCAAAGATATAATAATGTACTTTTAATTGTGGATTTCATCCGAGATACCTAGGTTTGGCGGATATGGATGAAAATTACCTTTATATAACTTATATAGTTTATTTTTTTTTACACTTGCCGACCGTCCAATTTTGTGGCTTACCCCACATGGACAATTAGACAATTTTAATAACCCTTAGGGATGTAATATTCAACACTGAAAGGAAATTAAGGCTAATGGGATTTATTCCAAGATATTGCCACCGTGACATTCCTGAAACCCATGAATTGATCTATTAGAATCATGATATTTCAGATTACCAATATTTGAGGAATGGATTTATACGTTGCATGAAAGCGTTTAAACCTGAGCTTATTGTTTCATAACTTTCCAGGGAAAATGAATGGTGTTTTATTCATATTCTTTGATAACTTTCAAACCGTTTAGTCCAGAAATTAATCTCCAGAAGAATTCCTATGCACTGGCTTTTAGTAATATTCATGGATGACGCTTTGCTACGGGGTTTTTTAGCTTCAAGGATTTATTTTTAGTTCTAGATCCATCATCTTCCAGATCTCGGTATTCTACTAGGAACCAACAGCATGACTCATGGAAAATTCACAATTAAACTTTGCTGATTATACATTAATGTTAACTTCCTCTAAAGAGATTCATTATTGATTGACAATAGAACTTATCTATAGTCTACAACCTGGTTTGGTTGGATGATTTATAATAGGACTGCTTCCAGGAAATAAAAACATGAAGTTATGCGCATCTGTGTCCTCTATTATATGATCAGATCCTTCACGACAGGTTGATCGGCGGTTGACTGTGACGACAATTATATTATTATTCGCTCTGTTAAAAATGAACGCAATTCTCTGCCTTATCCTCTCCGCATTCTTTCCATTTTCTTTTTCCGTGACCCCAAAGGCTACCTTATATTCTTCGTCTGGATGTTCTGGTCAGTGGCTTGAGTTTTCTCGCGGCTCCTACGAACCCTCTCTCTCCGCTTACGGATTCGATGACCAGGCGTATTCGGTATTCTTGGTTGGGCCGTATGTCATTACTAAATAAAAATCAAGGCATAATGAAAATGAATTCATGTGTGACTCTTCTTTCAATGAATTACAGATGGATTTTCTACGAGTTGGAAAATTACAACCAAGGAATAGCTCCGATGGAGTATCTGTTCGAACCGTACGGAACTTGCGTCCGCTTCCAAATTGTCGCAGGGCATATTTCATCCTTGCGATCCGTGGGAATTGTTGACGATTTTCGCATTCCTTCTATCACCTTGTATGCTACGAGGGATTTCCAAGGAGAGCATGAATACACTGCCTCTAATGCAGGGAATTTATTCTCATTTGGAAATCAACGCTCCTTGATTATCACGGGGCAGGAAAGTTGGACAATTTATGACCAACCATTTTTTAGTGGCAATGCCCTATGCCTGGTTCCGGAATATTCAAACGTCTTCGCACCGTCCTTCATTCCTAACTTTTCAACATTTGACCCACCAATTCCGATTGGGTCCATCGCGTCCGTACAGAGAGGGTGTGCAGAACAGATTCGGAGGGCTCACATCCGAAATCGTCATTTGGTAAAATAATCAAACTTTCACAATTTACAAACCAAAACAGTTTTTTTTATTTATAGCTTTATATAAATTATAAAAGGCCAGAAAGTAAACTTCTTAAGTGAATCGAACCGACTGAAAAGTCATTATTTGCTCTTCTTCCATTTCTCATGGCCATGACTCGTGTGCAAATAAATTAGACCGAAAATTCTCTGACCTGTTGTTTACAATTGCATGCAATTCACCAATGCTCCAAGCTCATAAAAATAAGTGCTGTCGATAAACGACAACCAAAGGGATACGTCCTTTAGCAAACTGAACTCGTACTGTTATTTGTATATAATTTCTTCTGACTAAATTGTTTACAACTTTAATTTTATGGATTCACAGAACCTTGTATGTTCCCATTCATCATCTTTGCACCGTAGAAATCACGAAGGCTTCGTTGACTGAACTTTTCGGTTATACGGGTGGAATAGAATTCCGAGTCTCATGAATGATGGGACGCCCTGAATATTTCCCGTTGTTGGCTGCATTGACAATTTCCATCCCAGCGATTCTCCATTGTGCGGGAGTTGAAAGCGATTTTAAGTGGGGGGATCCGTATCTTCCTACAAAGGGAACCTGCAATATCTCTGACGATATCAAAGACGAAATTAAAACATACAAATCCACTGCCAAAGGAATTTTGGACTTGGTGAGAAAAGGAGCTCTTAAAAGTGAAATGTACAAAGACTTGGAGCGTCTTGTGGACACGACTGGATCTCGGTTCCCGGGATCTTCTTCATATAATGAAGGGATTGATGCAATGAAGGCAGAAATGGTTAAAATGGGATTATCAAATATCCGAGAGGAGCCAGTTACGTTTCCAAATTGGCAAAGGTGAGGAAGGAGGTCAGGAAACTCTTGATTTCCAGAGCGTAACCTCCGAATCTCACCCTCTGAGTATATATTGCAGAGGGGAGGAAGAAGCCTGGATGGTGAAGCCAAGGAATCGATCCATTTCCATTATTGGAATGGTCCACTCGGCATCGACTCCACCTGAAGGGATTACCGCCGAAATCATCGTCATCCCGTCATTCGAGTTTTTGGAAACCAACGCAACAGAAGTGAGTTGACAAGATGGATATGAACTAAGAATGATGGGAATAGCTAATCA
>Ga0194135_10001474_pt1 | contig 14129 bp, 12 predicted proteins | sample LitLau_LLRF_2013_FD_134024 | JGI IMG/M metagenome (GOLD analysis project Ga0194135, IMG submission 134024) | Freshwater sediment microbial communities in response to fracking from North America - Little Laurel Run_MetaG_LLRF_2013 (version 2) | ecosystem: Environmental > Aquatic > Freshwater >...
CTTTAGACTTTAGTTTTTGCCACAAATACAACGAATCATACTTTGCATACTTCATACAACAATCTTATGATAAAACTTTTGACTTACCCGATGCACCACGTGTGGCTAAATTGAGAATCGACATCCTAATCCTGGGGTCGTCAATGGAACGATCCGATCGCTGGATAAGGGCTAACAATCCAGACAAACGGAGCAATAATCTGCTACTTCACAAGTCAAACGAAACTACGAATTTAATTGGAATCAGGTATCATCGGGTTCCACAATTTTGTTTAAACAAGGCTCACAAAAACAACAGAGATAAAAATCAAAAATATTTGATATCCTTTGAATTTTGTGCGCCCAGCGAAATAACTTCCGAAAAGTTAGGATCTACTTTTCATTGTTTACATGCAAGTCAGATGAGATGACACAACATGCGGAATGCCCATCTTCTATTAGTAATTGGGCACTATGAATTAATTTATGAGAATTTATGAGAGAAACTCAAATCTATTAATCAAAGTTAAAATCAAATTAGTTATTACTAACACTATATGTGTAAAAAATATTATTAGTCGGAATGTCATAATTCATTGAAATGAACCATTCATGAAGACATTCTTGGCAGATTCAACCGAACGAATTCACGCGTTATTAGAAGAAAAAAAAATTTAAACACTAAATATTATAGTAAAATCAATTTTTTAGTATAGATATTTGGTATTTTCATGCTCCATATTTTTTGTTCGGGTTTCTTTCTAAAAGTATTTCAAAATGTGCCCATTCGTTCCCATTTTGATTGCTGGATATTTTAAAACTTTTAGAAGAACACGAGGTTTCTTAATTTCCGTACTAAATTCTCTTTGTTAATTTAGTTAGCATTGCATTAGGTCTATTCTAGTTATATCCATCTACAATTTCCAACAGCCCGGTTTCCTCAAGATGGCTGGCTGGTGATGACGGATCCTGTCGTCACTCTGCAGTCTTGACTCTTGACAGTATAATTGTAAATGTCAAACTCCATCATTGCACAAGGTTGGGTTGATATACTGCTCGACGCCTACAACCGGTAGTGTGGTCTCCTTCCTAGAGGATACAAGCAGATTCCTTTGTAATCATCTTCTTTGGTCTCCTGTCGTCGAGCTAATCAATCAATGTGCTTTTCTGTTGGTTCAATTCCTTCCTACCTATTAGCATGTATTAAGTCTGCACAATGAAGCCTACTTTGCTAACTCTGTTGTTCCTCTTTATATTCCTTCCAGCATCAAATGGTGAGTCTAAAAGTAGCATTTCAGGCGTAACATGAAAATTATTTTTAATGATTCATATACCCGTACCCCTGCATGTATGAGTATTTTTGGCTTGATTTTGCAGAGGTACGCCTTCTCTTCGCCAACCGTCGTGATATTCGATTAATGGAAACTAGTACAAATGGCTCATCACCACGAGGAAGTACAACTATTACTACAATTGTGGATAAACTATCTGACGTCACTTCCTTGGATTGGGTCGCATCAACAATTTGTTGGACTGATTTGGAAGATGGAGCAATTTATTGCGAAACTGATTCAAAACGGGTAATCCTCTACTTTTGACTCCTACTTTGGTCAGTTGAATCTCGATCTCGATCTCGATCGAATATTAGGATTTTGTATTTTATTATATTGTATAATGTTTATAATTGTCTTGCATCATTTTTGTATTTGTTTTGTGTAGCGGACAATTGTAAATAATCACTTGCCTTCACCGGAGGACATGTCGATTGATTGGCTAACCAACAAGATCTATTGGACGGACTCGGATAACAATCGGATCGAAGTCGTCAGTATGGAAGTACCGTATCACAGAGCTGTGATTATTCAAGAGGACATGGATCAGCCAAGAGCCATTGTTGTATCTCCCCAAACAGGGTAAGAATCATTCTTACTTCGCTTCAAATCAAAACCGAAAGTTTCCCTCATTCTACACTAATTTCCTGAATCCATTTCTGTTCCAGACTGCTGTTTTGGACTGATTGGGGAGAATATCCAAGAATTGAGAGAGCAACAATGTCCGGCTCCGAGCGCCGAACTCTCGTCACTACTGACTTGTTCTGGCCCAATGGGATTGCACTTGACATGGAGAAGAGAATCCTGTTCTGGGTGGATGCTAAACTCCACACAATCAGTTTTGTTGACTTTGAAGGACGGAATCGGGGACGAGTAGGTCGAGAGACAACGGGACATCCTTTTGCCTTAATTTTCGTTGGTGGTGGATTTTACTGGTCGGATTGGCATACGAAGTAAGTCAGTGAATTCCAATTGAACAACTTATCGATAAGAGTTTTTCGCGAATCTTGCGGACAGGGACACCGCTGGAACCGAGGAGTATGAAAATGAATTAATGCGGTTCTGAATATTAATTAATCGTATATTTCCAGTTCGCTGCATTATCTTCGTCACACATTTCCCCCACCACGTCCGATCCCACTCGCGCCTCGTTACCCGTTGACCCCTATGGACCTCGTCGACTTTAGCCCACGCCCCAACATACGATCCCCCTGCTCTGTAGCATCCTGCTCCCACTTGTGCCTCCTTGCTCCTGGAAACTTCACTTGTGCCTGTCCTACGGGAATCGGTAGAATCAATCAAACTCACTGCAAGACTCAAATGGAAGAGTTCCTCCTCGTTGCCCGAAGCACGGAGATGCGGTTGATCAGTTTAGATACTCAAGACTACACGGATATGGTGCTTCCTTTAAAAGGACTCCGACATGTGCTCGCCGTTGACTGGGAAGATACGGATGGTTGGATTTACTGGACCGATGATGAGAAACGGGTCATTGAGCGAGCAAGACTCAATGGATCCGAACAGAAGCCTGTGATCACAACCCAAATTATCCATCCCGACGGCCTTGCGATTGACCCAATTGCTTCCAATTTGTATTGGACGGATGCTGGGACAGATCGTATTGAAGTCTCAAAACTTGACGGCTCCTTCCGTCGCGTCATTGTGTCTAAGCACTTACAAGAACCTCGAGCCATTGCTGTTGACCCATTAGCTGGATTTCTCTTTTGGTCAGATTGGGGAAAACAGGCAAAGATTGAGAGGAGTCGATTGGATGGAAGCGAGAGAATCACTTTGATTTCAGAAGGAGTAAGTTGGCCAAATGGAATAGCCCTTGATCCCGCTTCACAACTTATGTACTGGTGTGACGGGAAATTGGATAAGATCGAAGTCAGCTCCTACACGGGAACCCAGCGCCATGTTCTCACTTCATCCAATCTCCCACACACCTTTGGATTCACGATCCTCAACAATGATCTCTACTGGACGGACTGGCAGAGGAGGGTAATTGAAAAGGCGGACAAGGATACGGGAAGGAATCGAGTCACAATCAAAGACCCGTTTTCTGATGCCAATGGACTCAAGGCAGTTCGGAGATGGCGGTGGAAGGGAGTGACGAATGGATGCACTGGAAGCGGGGGTTGTGGAGAACTTTGCTTTTGGATGGGGGATTCTGTCAAGTGTGGATGTAGAAGTGGTACGTTTTTTCTCGAAACATTACATATATTTATCAATTTCTGTTTCTCACCCGTCACCCCCAACTGAATAATGTGGACATGTGAATAGTGTGATTTCTTATTCTTTGTTCAGGGTACGAGTTAAAATGGGACAATAGGAGCTGCTTTCGTCCTGGCTCCTTCCTCATTTACACGGGGGTGGCGGATCTCCACCGTGTGAGCCTCAATCGTTCAGAGGATGAAGAAGTGATTCCAGTTAGTAGACTCAAGGCCCCAGTTGCTGTTGCCAGTTGGGGCGACTGGGTCTACTGGACGGACAGTAAAACCAGGAGCCTTTCCAGAGCAAAAGTAGATGGGACTGGAGTGACACAGAACGTGCGTTAAATAATTTGGTCTTCAATATTTGAAGAATAATTAAAGCAGAAGACATCTAAATTCACCTCTTTTCTATTCTCAATTCAGATCATTGATCTTGGTCTCTTTCACCCCGAGGGTTTGGCAATTGATCAAGTGGCTGGAAACATTTACTGGACAGACATGGGCAGTGGGAAAGTGGAAGTCTGTACATTGGACGGGAAATACCGTAATACAGTCGTGTGGGGTGTGGAAGAACCGAGGTAAACTAAATCCGCTTTCTCACTATCGATACTAATTAGTTACCTATACATGGATATTGGAATTAAAGTAGGATCAGAGCGTTTTAAAATATTCATATTTTTTGTATTTCAGATCCGTTGTGGTAGACCAACACAAGGTAAATGCAAGGAGAATAGCACATTGCATGATATAAAGCATCTGATTGAGACATATTATGCAATTCCAATTTCGTTTTTACTATTCAATATTCAAATATACAATTTACTATACAAATTCATATTCTAATTTTGCAGAGATATTTGTATTTTTCTCTCTGGGCCACTACCACTGCCCCTGGAATCATTCGATCTGAAACTGATGGAACAGGAATGTCTCCGTTTGTCACAAACTGGCGGACGCATGGGCTTGCAATTGACGGAGACCATTTGTATTTTACAAATATTGACAGCGAAACTGTACTGAGGAAGGCGTTGGAAGGAGGAAATCTTGAGTTTTTATTCAAAGCACTTGCGCCTTATTCTCTGGTGGTTCATGGGGTATGTTCTAGTTGTGATGTCGTTAGTTCATTCATACATCATTTTACTAATGTATGGAATACTACTTTGGAATTTCAGGATCGAATTTATTTTTCTTCACTTTCAAATGGATCCATATACCACATACCTAAGGAACCTGTTGTTGGACCTCCAAATCCACCGATTCCTCTCCTTACGTTTGCTGGAGACGTCCTTGACATGACCGTTTACACTTACAATAGTACTGATCAACATGGTTGCAATTGCGAAGTTGGACTCTGCATGCTTCAGAGAACGCATACCGCCTGCCTCTGTGGAAATCATCAATCTCTAATCAATGGGACGTGTGTAGGTCCAAAGGAATTCTTATTGGCGGCTACCAGTTCGGCCATTCTCCGCATTCTCAATGAACCTTCCCCAGATGACGTTGTGTCCAATGTGAAGAATGCTCGTAGTGTGGACTGGAGCAGGGGACTAATTTATTCAGACGGAGGAAGAGTGAAGGGTGTGGAGGCTGGGATCGAAGGATGGGAAGTAGCTCTGGATCGGAGTCGGGATTGGGTGTTTTTCAGTACGGCCGACGGTGGAGTCAACGTGTCCACAACGCTTGGAATCAGTGGGGTCGTTGTAACGGGAAACGAAATTCCACCTCAGCACTTGGTCCCACATCCTCCTTCCTCTACCCTTTACTACGTTCAAGGTGAAGCACTTTACAGAATTCGCTACGATGGGAAGCTCCGGCGTAAACTAGTTGATGGGGCTGTGAGTGGGTTGGGTGTGAGTGGGGATTTCCTGTACTTTAGTTTGGGTCAAGTCATTTGGCGCTCTGCTCTGGATGGTTCTGGACGTCTCCTCGTCGTTTCCTGTGGAGAGGAAGTACGTACGGTTGCCGTTTGGGGTGATGTCATCTTCTACTCTACACAAACCGGGCTCTTCAAGGTGCCCGCTGCCTTTTCCTCCACAATCATGCCAGTCCTCTCTTCCCCTGCCTCTACCTTGAAATTCGTCAATTTGTCCACTCCTGCTCCGGACGTCTGTGATGGCTCTCCCTGTGGTTTCTGTGTTGAGGGTACTTGTTCCTGTCCTACGCCTCTGGTATTGGCTCCAAATGGTCGTCACTGCATAGTGAAACTCATGTGTGGGGCCGGAGAGTGGGAATGTGCTAGTGGTCCAGTCGGATGTATTGGGAACATGAAAAGATGTGATGGGGTTGTGGATTGTCGAGACGAGGGTAGTGATGAAGCCAACTGCGCCACGGATCCACCGCTCTGCGACAGTGATAACTGTGGAGAATTACCAAGACCAGAATCATCGACGTCAACCCCATGGGGGATCCTCATTGCCTGCCTCCTCACAGTCACTTTCATTTGCATTATTGGTTTCATTTGTCATCGGCGGCATCTTAGGAAGCGTCCCCGTCTTCCTGTCACGACCACTACGGAACCCCTCTTCCACCCTCCTCCACCCCCATCTCATCCCTCTTCCAGTCCTTACTGTGAGCTCCTAGCTCCTCACCCTTCGCCAGCTACTGACTGCTGCCGAGAATACTGTGGGAACCCTCCACCTACCCCCTGTTCTACCGACGTGTGTTCAGACATTGTCTACTCCCCACCCCCGCCCAGCAGTGCCGGTGGGACTAGTTCAAGTGGGGGAAGGAGTCGAGGAGTGAGTAGCATCCACATGAAGAGAAGTAGCGGTTGGGGGAATGGAGAACGATACAACTACATCCCCCCACCACCAAGTCCTACTTGAGTCTCATTCCTTTGATTATTCAGCATTAACGCGTTCCATGCTCTGTTTTTTTATTATTTATTCTTAACATTTTTATAATTTAAAACTTAGAAGTATTTAATTTTTAAGATTCAATGGGACTCGTGATAGTAAGTAAATTCTTGTGTAAGATTTATAGAGACGGGTTATTAAATGCGAGTTTAATCCTATTTGCATTTTGAGGAAACAACGTGAACGAGAGAGAAATGAAGGGATGAATTGTGGGGGGATGGGGATGATGCGTCCAAGCCCAGGCGGATAAAGGAAAGTAGGATGAGGACGAGAAACTGATGAGTAGGGATAAGGAGAGGGATGAGGGGGATGCTGATTTCTTGAATAGTTAACGAGCACAATGGGACATGAGGTAAGGAGGTCAGGCATTTTGTTTACGACTTCTTGCCACCACTAGTGCTCAAATGACCACCCCCAGATACAGTTTTATGGAAGCCTTAAGCTTAGGCTCAACTCTTTCGTTTTCTTTTGCCAAATACGAGTCTTTGAGATTTGCATTTTCATTGTCGTAGTGGAGCTCTGAGGGAGTCAACATGGTGCTAAGAATTTCGAATTTCTGGGTGACACGCCTCATCTACCCACTCCTGATATGGGTTGCCCGTGCCTACAAAATGTTGGAACTGAGCTTAATGAAGCTTTTCAAAGGGCAAGTTGTGAGCGTCGTTTCGGGGAGACTCCTAAGAGGTGGGATTACCGTGAACGGATCCAAACCGTGGGATGTCAAGGTAAACAATCCGAATTTCTTTACGCGCCTTGCCTGTGATGCCACTTTGGGGGTTGGTGAAGCTTACATGGACGGATGGTGGGACTGTGATGCCTTGGATGAATTCAGTTACCGAGTTTTCTCAAATGGACTCTATCAGGATTACATGCATTCTGTCAACAGGCAAGCTTGATTCTTTAATTTAAAATTACAATTCAATTATGTATGATTAGACGGGAAAATGCAATTCTAAATTCTTTATCGGCTCGGCAGGTTCATCAACTACGTCCTCCTTCAGGTCTTTAATTTACAAACGCGTGCACGTGCTTTCGAGGTGGGCCACAAACATTATGATATTGGTACGTAAGCAACTGAAAGAACAAAAATCCTTCGTTCCAATGTAGCATTTTCCAATTTCTACGTCATGCTCTTTACACAATAACACTGCTTGACAAATTGGAAAGTGAAATTACTGCTCACAGGCAGGTACAAATATTGGTTTGTGCTATTTTTGGAGCATAATGAAATGAAAAGAATAAGACGCGTCGCGTTTAGGGATTGAGTTGCATTGAAAATGTTTAATGCCTTCGGGTTTCCCCTTCCGTTGCAAATTGTCATACTCAAGGCCTTATCGCGTCTTATGTGACGAATCAACCCTGGATTTTGCATGTACTTTGATACAAAATAATCCTTGGGTTTTGTATTACAAATTTTACATTTATTCTCCTTTCAATGTCACTTGGATTCAATTTTTTATGTTTGTGCCAATTTATGGTTTGATATCTTTTGAATTACTGATCTGACTTTTCTTGTTCTTAGCATTTTATATTCACTTAAATTTTTTTGCGATCGTCAATCTTTCCTTACGCCTTTAATTATACGAAATTCCCTATTTGACAAAGATTTGAATAAGTTGTAACTTACAATTTTGTGTTTATCCAAATTCCAGGTAATGATTTGTTCGAGTCATTTCTGGATCCAACCATGAACTACAGTTGTGGATACTGGAAGAAAGCAGACAATTTAAATCAAGCTCAATTGGACAAAATGGAATTGATTGGAGAAAAACTAAAATTAGTCCCGGGCATGCGTGTATTGGATATTGGTTGTGGATGGGGTGGTCTCTGCAAATTTTTGGCAGAGAAATATAAAGTGAGCGTAGTAGGATGTACGATTTCCGTGGAAGGGGCTAAAATGGGACAGAAACGATGTGCTGGTCTCCCTGTTGATATTCGTGTGGCTGATTATCGTGATTTGGATGAGAAGTTTGATCGGATTGTGTCTGTGGGAATGTTTGAGCATGTGGGACATGCCAATTATCGAACTTTCTTTGAAGTCTGTAACAAGAATTTGGAAGAAGATGGGATTCTCCTCCTTCACACCATTGGAGTCAATCATAAACGCGTTCCTCTGACAGAGCCATGGTTTCACACTTACATTTTCCCAAACGGTATCCTTCCTTACTACAAGTGAGTTCATTAAATTGCAGATTCCCTTTTACTTTTCATACTATTTACCTTTATACAACCAAAGTCTTGGTCTCACGCTTTCATTGTATTATTTCAGGAGTATTCCGGATAACATTGAAGATCTCTTCATTATTGAAGACTGGCATAACTTTGGTCATGATTACAGCCGTACTCTTCTCGTACGTTTCAAGCAACCGACATTTTCTTACCTTGTGACAAGAATCCCAACGAGGTTAATTTTTTTGTATTTATAGGCCTGGTATGATAATTTTGTAAAGAATTGGCCAAACGTTTCCTACAAGGGTGAGCGATTCTACCGGATGTGGACCTACTACCTGCAAATGTCTGCAGGTGCCTTTCGCTCACGTCGTTACCAGTTGTGGCAGGTCGTCCTCACCAAAAATGGTTACAAGGGAGGATACCAATCAGTGCGCTGATATGCCGAAGGTCATATAACTAACTCTATTCTGAATAATGAACGGGTTGATTTGTGCTTTGCGAATAATTCAAATTAATTTTCAAAGAGGCATTTGCTGTCAACGGTTGTTTGGTGCTCCTTACTAAAATCCTGTAAACGTCTTTAAGCAAAAGGAACATGATAATTTGATAAATTACTATAATCCCTCAAGAATAATTTACCAATCTGCGTCTACATATCCATATTTCGTCTTCGTCAAACTCCATTATTCTATAACGTCAACGCCTCCCATTGTTTAAAGCTACGTGGTTTTCCAATCTCATTAAACTGCGATCCAGCATTGAACTCAGACTTCTGAACCTCGATGTGATGGCAGAAAAATGAACATGAAATTACAGATTGATTTCGAATTATTTTTATCACTATTACTACTTTATCTTACTTTATTTACTTTACTTTATGTTACACCCACACCGTTTGGGTTTCTAGTTAGCAATAGCGTTTACTCGTGTATTATACCTGCTACCAAATCACGACAGTTGATATACCACTTCAGCGATTGGGCTGGAGAACAAAATTGCGTTACGTTAAAATAACAAAGTCTTTCGTGAATTCAATTCTACTCGTTTTTGAAAACATTTAGTGTTCAATATAAGCGACATTTTGGTTTTAAACTGAAAGCTCAGCTCTCGGGTATTCAGTAGTATAGGTTATGACTACTGATGAATAAAAGACTAAAAAATTGCAGGATTTTCAGAAACAATCCTCATTCCATTGGGAGATAATTTCCAAAATCTCTTTCTCATTTTAATTGGTAAGAATTTAATGAAGAATAAATAACTGACATGTGTTGACTGGGCTTCAATCTGGTTTTCTCAATTAATTAAGAACGGGATTTGCCTGATCTCGTGTATTGAATTTCAAAAAGGGAAGCTTTTCTTTAATAATTTAATAACAAAAAGAAGCAAGGCATCACGCCAAGTTCTTATGATAAAGACTGGTTACTGATAAAAATTCAAAATCCTAGAAACCTACTTCTTTCCAAACACGAAATGTTTTATTGGTTAAGGTTCAGATTCACACTAAAAATATAAAATAAAGCTCATCGTTATCTTTCTGCTTTAAATCCAGAGGACTCACGTTTACTTCGACATTCTGAATAGTCGTAGGATCCCATAAATAAGGATAAGTGGGGAAATGGTGACAAGTAGGAAGAAAGTAACATAGACGTCAATGGATGTACGAACGTTCCATGGTTGTTCCAGAATCATTGGTTTCAAGGCACTCGTATCATCTTGTCGTAGAACAAATTCTGTCCAGAAAATGGCTTCCTTCAATGGAGTCATCCGTCGATCCTTAAACATTTCGGATCTCACCTCCATGTTTTTCTTGTACCTTTGAAAATATAAATTTGAACTTTGATATCATTAAGAAATCGCAAGTAATTCTACCGTGTCTTGGTCACAAACTTTTTGTTTTCTAGAATTTCTCTGAAGGCCTCATCCATCACACCCTGTGAGAACTCACTGAGTTCAATTGAAACTCCCAATTCCTGGGCTTTAATCCTGTATGCATTGAAGTCTTGATCAGCAAATAGGGGTAATACAATTAGAGGAATTCCATGGAACGTTGCCTCGTTGACTCCATTTAATCCACCGTGAGTCATGAATGCCACTGTTTTGGGATGGTCTGTAGAGTATTCACGCCAAAACTACTATTATTAAGTAACTTTGGACAGAGCTTTTGCTAAATTTTTAAAAACTCACTCAGAATCTCCCTTTGCGGAAGCCACTTGGCGGCCATTAAATTGTTTGGGTGTCCTGTAGGCATTGGTCCATCCCATCGCCAAATAAATCGAAACTTGCCCAACTTTCGCATTGATTCAAAAAATATATTGACATAGTAAGGGTCTAAAGTTGCCAAATCGATTGTTGACCCAAACGTAATCAGAACAACCCCAGCCTCCGCCTCGTTTAGAAAGTCTTCCATTTCCTTTAAAAAGTAAAGATATTCAAGCACGTTTCAAATAGGATTCAAATTTAAATTACTTTCGGCAGCTTCCGAATTTCCTCCCAGCATTGCATCCCACCTACGCTCACAAACATGGGAGGCAGTGATCGGGCATAATCAGTCGAGTAATGAGTATTGACGAAAACGAGGGATACGTTTCGTTCCAGCTCGACCAATGACGGAACTTTTGATTTCACTTTGAAGTTTTGGCGAAATAAGGCTTCCAAATTTCGACTGAATGCATCCCTCCGATTATATCCAATGGAGTGCCTGTAAACGTTCCACATCCGATCCAACAGAGTTGGAGGGTAGGAGACTTGTACCAACATTTCTGGAATTGTGGAGGCCTCAACTGGAGCTCCAAAGGACCCATGAAACCATGGCAATATTGTCGTTGGTGAGTAAAGGATGACTTTAAGACCAAGATGATGAGTTATGAAGAATCCACATTCGGAGAAAATCCCATTCAAAATTACCAAGTCATAATGACCATTATCAATTACTTCTCGAAATTCGGGATCTTCCTGGTATGCTTTCATGATAGTCTCACAGAACCATAGGCTCGCCATGTCATACCCTTCCGAACTCATATCCCACTGTTTCCCTTCCAATCGGTCCTTTAATCGGTCAGAGTTGTACATGGCGTCAGTATGGAGTAGTTTAAATGCTGCGGGCGTTACATCCCTTACGCGTTCACTCCCAACTAGTTTCTTATCAGAGGAAGAGACAAAGGTGACGTTATGCCCTGCCCCTGCTAGGCCCCTTACGAATGGCCAAACACCGAGCTTATGGGATACGTTCCCACCAGCAAATAAAAACAAAATCCTGGCACTAAAAACAGTTGCATCGCAAAGGAAGCAACAACCAATCAAAAACAAGTTGAAATGCGAATATTTCATCCTAATTAATTCAGCGTGTTAAAAAAATTAAAAAATTTCCTGTTTTCGAATTTAGTTTGATGAGAACAGAACTTCAATTCCTGGAATTGGATCGGGATTGTGCTTTATAGCAACACTCTTTTACGAGAGTATCATGGGTTATTTGATTAAGAAATCACATGCTTTTCGATTGTTCCCTTTTCATATCCCACTCGATAAGAAGCAAATATTGGAGATCAGAAGGCAAAGGTCGAATTGGATTTCATATGGGTCCTCCTTAATTGACTTCAGATTGAGATTGAAGGAAAAGGATTGAAGCGTGTGTGAATCGTTCATCAGTCAGACAAGGCTCCGAGATTATAGAAGAGAAGTACTGTGTACCCTTTTATAGTCAGGAAGTTATAACAAGTTGAGTAAAAGTTAATACATGGAAAGGCTAAAGGTTATTAATTAAATTTTAAAGGAAGCCGGAACTCTTTTCTTTCTCCTTCGTGAGATGTTGCCTTGATTGAGCAATGTTTGTTTCTGAATTAAACCCAACGCCAAGTGAGCTTCTTGAATGGGTTTCTCATCGTAGCGTGTCAGGAAAGTCGGAACGACAGATAGAAATGGCTCTCCTGAATCTCTCAATGCTAATCTTAACAAGGGATCAGCCATCCTTCCACAACACAAATAAGGATATGAAGGAGTCCTCCGTAATATATTGTCAAGATGGATTGGCTAATGAATGGAGATTAGGAGAAATGAAAGTTATTAGAAAGTGTATAAATAAAGGGAATAAAGAATAGAATATTTATTTGGCATTTGAAAGGAAAGTGAAATGGGCAGTTTGGAAATAGTCTTCTATGTCCTGTATACCCAAAAATAGCATCTCTTCTTCGGTCACTTTATACATTGCGTTGTTTATGAAAATAATTTAAGAGGAGGTAGGTGACTCGGCATCCTTCCCAACCAATACGAAAGGAACCTGCACTTGAATGACAGAAGGACTAAACATGTTATTAATAAATAATAACGTTTGATCTTTTACCTTTATCAGTTGCCCCATCTTCTTTGCCTTGTAAAGACACATTACACACTCACGCATCAACTTAGAATTTCAAGAAGTCCATCACGTCTCTTTTGTTCCAAACGTTTCAATTATGGGGATCCCACGGATTCTCAGAAATCATTTCCTGGTAATCTTCATTTTTGATGATAATCTGTGAGTAGGGAATTAATTATTTGAAATCCCTTTTAATTATAGGTTGACGCTTTAGTGGTGTTAAGCCTCGTTCTCTGCCTCGTGCCACGTTCTTCTCAGCAGCAACAAGAACCTCAGTTTAGATTACCCCAGGGGGGTGTCCCGCAGCAACAGTTCGACTTCCAAGGTGGTGACAACAACTTGCCCCTCTTACCACCAGTATTCGTTCCGGGAAGACAGGGGGGCGGTCAGCAACAACAGCAGCCCGCCTTCCGAAATCCAGTAGATGATGACGATGGGCCGTTTAGCTCAGTCACGTCATCCGTCTCTTCATTTTTTAACCGGATTGTGAGATTCTTTACAAATTAAATTTTCATTAATTATGATTCCTGCGCCCTTTGTTCACGTTTGATATTTTGGAAATCACAGCATCGTACCAAAGAATGACAAATAAATACCGTTGGAAGAAGTGTTGCTTTAAAAAAAATGAAAACCAGGTTTAAAGAAATGAGGAGAATAAGGCGTGTAATTGCGCAAATTTGATTTCCCTAAGATCAGACCATGGAAAATAGCCACACATACACATTGACTTAAAGGACACATTTATGAATGTCTTATCTGTGACTTACACATAGGTTGTTTGAGTGGTCGATTTTGAGTATGACCAGCGTGCATAATTACAGCAAAATCTACCGTAATCCATCGTTACCGCTCAAATCCTTTCGAAGCTGCATGTCGCTTTAAAATTTTCAACAGCAGTATGATTGTAAAATAAATAAAAAGATAACAAACACAATAATCTGAACAAAGAATAACCTACATGTTCTGCATCTCTACCTGTCCAAAATTGAAAAGAAAATCATTCAAACCAAACAATTTGATCGACACGGGCCGAATGTCACCGAAAAGACCGCAGACGCGGATTACGGCAGAGTAAGTTGTTTCGTAAACCGCAATTAATACGATTAATATACCTCAACCGGCAATTAATCTATTCGAAACTAAGGCCATATGAGCTTGTATTCTTAATTTCTGGGAGCCGTGGCATCTGGCCAGCACTTCCGTCTGGAATACAGGTAAAGTCAAATCC
>Ga0194135_10001475_pt1 | contig 14121 bp, 10 predicted proteins | sample LitLau_LLRF_2013_FD_134024 | JGI IMG/M metagenome (GOLD analysis project Ga0194135, IMG submission 134024) | Freshwater sediment microbial communities in response to fracking from North America - Little Laurel Run_MetaG_LLRF_2013 (version 2) | ecosystem: Environmental > Aquatic > Freshwater >...
GAGTGCCAATGCTTGTTGCGTTAACAGTAACAGCAGGCTATTGGTTTACTTCATCCACCTTCTTTGCTAATCCTGCTGTTGCCTTGGCAAGAAGTTTCACAAATACTTTTGTGGGCATTGCTCTCAGCAATGTCTTAGGTTTTGTAATGGCTGAAGTATTGGCGGCTTTGGTAATAATTGGGATATTTTCTTTCTCAAAACAAAAGTCTTGAGCTAGAGTTAGGCTCTTCAGCCCTGGTAGATTCCTTCCCGACTCGATCTAGCCTCGTTAGGCGGAGGATATGTAATTGTCTGTTCCAAATGGAACAAAATTGTTCGGCGTCTAGTTACGGAACGCTTGAGTCTTAATGACTATTGTCATCGGATCTGCTACAGGCGATCAGAACTTAAGAATTGGAGCCTCAGGATGTTATCTCGACTAGTAACCGACACCCCCACAGCGTCACCAAATAAGCAAACTACACCTATCCATTAATTAAGACTAAAAAGATTCCATAAACTTGCCATAACAGCATTTTTTGCTGCTTGGCTCTCAGTCTCGCAGTCTTTTGATTTTTGCGGGGACATTTTTTGCGCATTCGTGCAGTTCGTCAGCACAGTTTGACTAGCTCCATCGGCAACGTTTTTAATGCTTTGATAGGTAAAAATCCCCACCATAGCAACCCAAATAAAAATAAGGCTTAAAGCAAGCTTGAGCCAAAAATTAATTTTTAGATTCATCTTTGAGAATCACCCCAAAAACATAGATTAATTACCAATATACGCCGATTTGATTGCAAATTGGGTAGGATTTTGTGACCCTTTCAGATTGCTCGTTTTGTCGTATTAGTCAGGTGTATATTAAAAGCATTGGACGGTAACCCCAAAGGGCCATACTTGATGACTGTGTGTCTATGAACAGGAAGAAACTTTCATTTTTGGGCGATGATAAAGGCGCTGTATTACCCTTTTTTGCCATTATCTTGCTCATTCTTATCGGTTTTGCTGCATTTGCTATCGATATGGGTTTTGCCTATGTGCGTATTGCACAGTTACAAAGTGTTGCCGATGCAGAGGCTTTGGCTTGTGCCAGAACTTATCAAACCTGTACCAGTGGTGGTGATTTATTTCCCATCACCAATCCTTACGGCTTTACGATTAGCACTACCAGCCCTGTAGCATGTCCAAATCCAAATATTCAAAATAATTGTGCACAAGCAGTAGCAACGATCACGCAGCCCACTTTTTTTCTTCCAGCGTTTGGGATTAATTCTTTAACCCTGAGCAAAACAGCCATTGCAGGAAAGCGGGCGACAGCCGATGTGATGGTCATACATGGCAACTTTAGTGCGAACGGCAATAACATCATGACTGTAACCGGAGGATCGGTAGCAATTGGTGGTAATTTATCGACCACCAATAAATCCGGTATTGATGCAACCGCTTCGGATGCCAAGATTACTGTATTTAATAATGGCGCGAATAATTGTGGAAGTTGTACGCCAGCAGCGGTGAGTAGTGGCTCAGCCTTTCCGAATTTGCCGGCTTATACCGTGCCCTCAGCACCGATTGCTCAAGTAGCGCCAATTTGTGTGAGCAATGTGGGGACGTTTGCGCCGGGAACGTATGCTGCCGCAGTGACCATGTCATGTGCAACCAATAATCTACAGCCAGGGATATATAAATTCGATGGCGGCTTAAATACCAACTCCACTACTGTAAATGGTTCAGGAGTCACTCTCATTATCGGTCCTGACAAGCCGATCACGCTCTCGGGTACGGTTACCCTAAATAGCAGTTCTGGTGGATCTACTTGTGGGACAGCTGGTGGTGGAATGTTACTTTACCAAGCGCCCACACTTACCAATACCTATGGCTCATGGTCTGTTGCAGGTTCTGGTAACAATATTTCATTGACAGGGCAGATTGAGTTACCTAATACCAATGTGAGTTTTAGTGGCTCCCCAACTTCACTTTCAGTGACGGGTTCGATGTATCTCAATTCATTGAGCCTGAATGGAAATATGTCGGCACAAGCCTCAGGTGACGCTTGTCAGAATATTAATCTTGGATCTGGTACGACGATTTTGGTGCAGTAGGTTAGTTTGGGTTGGATTATGCCTAATTTCCTAAACTTCGCTATACGACTCAAATTGACCAATAAGAGACCTTTAGTGGTTAACATGCAATCCCTTTTGGCAAGTCAATAGGTATTACAAGAGTTTTAAGGATATAGCACCCTTGTTACCAAAAACCACCTACGGGTAGTTTTTTAATTACCGTCTACGATGCGCTAATAGTCACTACCAATCATCTAGTAGTTAGGCCGTATCCTTGGGTCAATCTATTTGGGCAAAGTGCTTACTTTTGGTTGTGATGTTTGTTCAACATGCCTAAGATTGGATAACGTTTCTAAATGGATGGTGTAGTGATCCCTCATGATGCGAATTGAAATGTAAATACAGATTACAGTCATCAGAAAAAAAATTACAACCGCCAAAAAAGTCAGCCTTCCCATGCCCGTGGGTTTTCCACATCTGGGGCAAATTCTTTTTCCTAAAGAAAATGTCTTTTGACAAAAGCTACACTTATTTAATTGTTCCATTCTGGTGCTGACAGCTATATTTGGACGGCGATAAAAATATACCTAAATAACTAATTAATTAGACTTGGGTTTTACCCCCCCCATTTTTGCCACTCAAGGACTCCACCACTTTCTGGGCTTCCATTGAAAGTTTGACTGCTTCTGCTGCTGAATCTGCCGCCATTCTAGAAGCGGAGGCTGCCTCAGATGATGCTTTGAGAAGTGATTCCTCGGCTTGGTGAGCCACGGCTGCCGATGCTGCTGCCGATGCTGCTGCAGCCGCTGCTGCCGATTCAACAGCCGCTAGAGCCGCTGCTACTGCTGCCGTTACAGCCGATTGAACTACAAGCATTAATTCGGGGGTTCCAGAGGCCTCTTTGGCGGCCAACATGGCATTCATTGCTGCAATTCGAGATTGCTCAGTGGATTTGGCCGCTCGCTTTGCGGCTTCAGATGAATGAATGGTTAGGTCGCTTAGAGTTCCTAGGGCGACCATATAGCTTTTGCTTACGCCTTTATAAGTATTGCGTAAGTCATCCAAATCTTTTTTTAAGTCACCAATTTGCTGGTAAACATTGTCTAAATTTTGAGTCATCTCACCACCCCATTTATCTAAATTGTGTTGTCCTTTCAGACTACTCTTTTATTGCCCGTTTTTTAAATATTATTAATTTGGATGGTTATTGGGGTTATTTTCTCTCGCTTGAAGGAGTACATTTATACGATGGCATCTAAAAACGACCTCAAGGCTACTGCTAATTTCAGTCCAAATCTTCGGGAATCGGATATTGCCGATGAGTTAGAACGCCTTCGGCAGGAGTTAGAGAGTGATAAGGCTGCCCTTGCTGAAATCGGGACACCGCTGGGGGAGATGCGAGTTAGAGCAGAAAAAGCCGAGGCATCACTAAAGGCTAGCGATATTGCATTGAGGGCACTTGAGGCTTTGCAAAAAAATAGCATGGAAATCATTCGAGCAAGCGATATTGCTACATTAGCCCTCAAGGCAACCATCAAACGAGATGATGAAGATGCTAACCATAAACAGGTGGTATTAGACGAATTAAATAGCATTATTGAAAAAAATCGCAAAACTATTGAGGCGAGTGCCGTTGCATTAACTGCCTTAAATGAGATGGCATTTAATGATGTTCTAACGGGACTGCCTAATCGGAGATTGTTGTCAGATCGCTTGAAGCAAATTCTGGCTAATAATAAGCGCTGGAATTCTTATAGCGCAGCGATATTTCTTGATCTAGATAAATTTAAACGCCTTAATGATGAGTTTGGTCATGAAGCTGGTGATGAATTGCTCATTGCCGTGGGTGGTAGATTAAAGCAATCGATACGGGAGACGGATACTGTTGCGCGCTATGGTGGCGATGAGTTTGTCATTTTGTTGGCAAAATTAAGTGGCAATCTTGTAGAGGCAAGAGTAGAAGCTGAGTTGGTTGCCAACAAAATTCTTACCGCACTATCCGCGCCTTATTCATTGCGTATTCACGATAATCAAGGGGTAAGCAAATTAATTGAATACCAAAATTTTGCAAGCCTTGGCGTGGCGATGTTTGATGGCGAAACCTCTCAGGAGGCAAGTATTTTGGATTGGGCCGATGAGGCAATGTATTGGGCTAAAAGTGAAGGGGGTCGAACCATTCGCTTTTATGATGCAGCCAATTCAGTTGAGCAGACATTAACGTATCTTTACGACCTTGCCACTCAAAATGATATTGAAACTGCCAATCACGGTATTCGCACAAGACAGTACGTAAAGACCTTGGCAAATCGTGCGCAGCATATGAATCTGTATCCCAATCAATTGAGTAACGAGGTAATTGAAAGATTATTTAAAACAACGCAGTTGCACGATATTGGTAAAACCAAGATTCCTTATTCGATTATTCACAAAATGGGCAAGCTAACCCCCGATGAATGGGTTGAAATGAAGACCCATACTACTCGTGGAGTCGAAATTCTAGAGGCCGCTAAAAAGCAAAATATCAGCCTCGCAGATTTTTTAAGTACGGCAATTGAAGTGGCTGGTGAGCATCATGAGCATTGGGATGGCGCGGGATATCCAAAAGGACTTGCAGGAACTGATATATCTCTTGCCGGGCGAATTATGGGCATTGCCGATGTCTATGACGCACTAATTAGTAGACGCAGTTATAAAGAGCCTTGGAGTCATGAGGATGCTGTAGCTGAAATTGTCTCTAAGGCGGGAACTCAATTTGATCCTTTGCTGATTGAGGCATTTATACGAGAGCAAGAAAACTTCAGGCTCATTGCTGAGAACGCCAAGGATTAAATTACTTCTACTTTTTGCTCGTAGGGTGCCATCAAGCCTCGTTAGATAGAGGATCAGTTATGTCTATTCCAAATGGAACAACTTTATTTGGCGTCTAATTACGGGACGCTTAAGTCCTAGTGTCTGCTATGTGAGATGCTGCAGCCGCTTAATAAAGGGTATTTTTGGGATTTTGACTGGCTGAGTCCGGCCACTAAGAGTCATACAGTAACTTCTTTGCTTCATCCCTTTCTTTTTATTCCCAACACTCGATTTATCAACCTTTTAGAGTATAAATTTTTACCTTACTTGCTGTAGTGATGACTAAGGTTTTTTTAGGCTTGATCTTAGGTACTCAGGATAGAACTTTTCTACTACGGTAAATAGCCTTAATTGTCTCGTGCCAAAGCAATCCTATTGCGATTGAAAAAAGAATCAAAGAAGCCCCACCAGTGGTTAGCTCAGAAAAGTGAAATCTTTCCCTGAGAAATGGGGTAAATAAAATTATGATAAGCAAGCTAGTGGCGATACCAATAATCCATTCTTGAGCTAAGTTGTGATTTTTCAGAATTTTAAAAAAATTGGCATTACTTGAGCGGCTAACAATAATAAGCAATAAATTGCCCGTTACTAAACTACTAAAAGCAATAGTAGTTGCAAATTCTAGTGAGTAGCCCCACCTAAGCAGGCCAAGATATATGGACATCACAATAATCATCAAACCTATGCCTTGGAGGGTTGCCATGGATAAATTATTGACACTAAAAATTCTCTGTTGAGGATCTCGAGGAGGTCTTTGCATTACATTGTTTTCTGGGGGTTCCATCTCAAAAACAATCGCGCAAGAGGGATCAATAATCATCTCTAAAAATAAGATGTGAATAGGCGTCAGCATCGGCGGGGCACCAAAGATTAAGGGTATAAAAACTGCTCCTGCGATAGGAACATGGACAGCGATCACATAATTGACAGCCTTGCGAAGGTTATCGTATATCTGTCGACCTTGGCGTATGGCATTGACGATAGAGGAAAAATCGTCATTGAGTAAGACTAAAGATGAGGCTTCCCTCGCAACGTCTGTACCACGCTGACCCATACTAATTCCGACATGGGCTGCTTTTAACGCTGGAGCGTCGTTGATACCATCGCCAGTCATGGCAACAATTTCTTGATTGCCTTGAAATGCTTTGACTAACCTTAGCTTTTGATTAGGTTTAATGCGAACAAATACGCAAACATCCTTAATGGCATTTACTAGCTGTGCATCCGTTAATTGATCTATATCAGCGCCCGATAGAACTTTGCTTATATTCATTCCCGCTTGAGATGCAATAGCTTTAGCTGTGATGGCATGATCGCCGGTGATCATGACAACCTTTATGCCGGCATCCTGGCATTGCTTTACGGATGCAGGCACTTCCGCCCTGAGGGGGTCTCTTAGTCCAGCTAATCCTAGCCACTCAAATTGATAATCAACTACTGAATTAGGCCACGCAACATTACTTTTGTTAAATTTAGATTTTGCTACGCCAAGCACCCTTAAGCCCTGAGAGGCGAGAGTTTTAATTTGCTCATTAATGATGGTTTTCTGATTTTCAGAAAGACTGCATAAGCTCATAATGGCTTCAGGAGCACCTTTGGTGGCCACTAAATAATCATTTAACTTATCTGGTGTTCCCCAAATATGGGTCATGGCAGGCATTTGAGGGGTTAAGCCGTACTCATGAATAATGGAATAGTTGGTATAAGTGATTTGATAACTTGGGAGATAGATTTTCATGCTCTCATGAAAGGCTTTTTCCATTGGATCAAACGGATTCGTTTCACTTGCAAGCACTGCATAGCTCAGTAACTCTTTGAGTTCTGGGTTTAATTCATCTTGAGGTGCTGAAAGAGTGACTGTCTCTTTGATAGTGGCTAATGTCTGCAATGACATCTTATTAATAGTCAGCGTTCCTGTTTTATCAACACAAAGAGTATTAATGCTACCTAGGGTTTCTATTACAGGTGCATAACGGGTCAGTACATGTTGACGTGAGATGCGCCAAACTCCTAGTGCCATAAAAACCGTGAGGATGACTGTAAACTCTTCTGGCAATAAAGCCATGGTGAGGCTGATGCCCGATAGGGCGCCGTTTAGCCAGTCTCGATACGCGAATCCATAAATAAGACATACCAATATTGACAGGCTTACACCAAGAATCGCAAAGCGTTTAACAAGAGCCTTAATATCAGATTGAAGAGGGCTCACTGCTTTGGTAATTTGTTTTAAGCTTTTTCCAATCTTCCCAATTTCAGTTTCTAAGCCGATCGCCTTCACTAAGGCTTTTCCTCCACCCCTAATAACCAAACTACCTGAATACAATAGTTGGTCGGTATTTTTCTCAATAGGTTCCGACTCACCCGTTAGGAGCGATTCATCTACTAGCAGATCGTTAGAATCGACAATTTTTGCATCAGCGGCAATCCGGTCGCCTTCTTCGAGAACCAATAAGTCACCTACCACCACTTCTCGTCCAGATATTCGTGTAGCAATACCATCTCTAATTACTAGTGCTCTTGGGCTGGATAGATCTTTTAAGGCTTCAATTGCCTTTTCACTTTTTCTTTCTTGAAATGTAGTGATGCCAATCGAAAGTGCGATAAAACAGGAAAGAAGTATTGCATCCTCAAGACTGCCAATTAGCAAATAAATCACTGCAGCCAATAGCAGTAATGCAAACATTGGCTCAGTAACAATTTGAACTAAAGTTTTAAAAAAGGTCTTCGGATCTTGAATGGGAAGTTCATTAAAGCCATATTTATCTTGAAGTATTTTTGCTTCAGAGGTTCTTAAGCCTTCGTTTGTATTTTTCATTTAACTTTAAATTCTCATCACAAGTTTATTATTTCTTAATTAATAGGTAATAAAAAATAAATTGCAATACAAGTGAGGTTCAGCAGATACATTGCTTTTATCAAAAATAGTTTGATTTATATCTTAAATCACTATTTTTGGCCTTTAAAAAATTATTTAATGATTCGATAGATCGTACAAATAATTCTCATTCACGAAACAACCAAACTTTATGGATTAATACTTTTCAAGGCCAAAATCTACTGACTGTAAAGATAATCAGGGTTATCTTATAAGGGGCAGTCATTTATTGTTTTGTCACATTCTTTTTTTAAAATACGAACATGAATAAAACATCAGATAATCTAGTATCCGATCTAGTAGATAAGCAAGAGGCGGGAAAAAGAAGCACATTGGTCAGTGTTGCTGTAAACATTGGATTAACTATTTCTCAAGTATTTGCCGGCATTATGTCTGGCTCTCAAGGCTTGATTGCCGATGGTATCCATTCCCTGACAGATTTAGTGGCTGACTTTGTAGTTCTATTTGCCAATCACCATAGCGGTAAAGACGCAGATGAAGATCATCATTACGGACACCAAAGATATGAAACTGCAGCCTCCTTGTTCCTGGGCGTTTCACTTCTGGCTGTTGGTGTTGGCATGCTTTGGAAGGCTGGTGAAAAGATTATTGATCCCGCTCCAACAGGACAAATTCAAACTATGGCTTTATATGTGGCAATGGGCTCGTTGGTGGCCAAGGAGCTGCTCTTTAGATATATGTTGGCAGCTGCTGAGAAGGCACGCTCTTCTATGCTGGTTGCTAATGCTTGGCATGCTAGATCCGATGCCGCCTCCTCCCTAGTAGTTTCTGTAGGCATTATTGGCGCCCTATCTGGCTATCCAATATTGGATTCTGTCGGAGCTTTAGTTGTGGGTTTGATGGTGGTTAAAACAGGTTGGGAATTTAGCTGGGATGCTCTCCATGATTTGATGGATAGGGCTGTTTCAGAACATGAGCATCGCCAAATTGAAGAAATCATTAGATCCGTTGATGGTGTAAAAGGCTTTCATGATTTAAAGACTCGCAAGATGGGCGACATGATCTTGATAGATGTTCATATAGAGGTTGATGGTGATGCCACTGTTAAGGTGGGTCACGATATTGCGTTTGAGGCCGCTAAAAGGGTGACCGACAAGATGCGAGTCCTAAATGTAATGACCCATATTGATCCCATTTAAGGAGATATTAATGAAATTAGTTGATACCTATGACACCAAAACAATCCGCTATCACTGGATTAGTGCTGCTCTGATTTTGACGCTCTGGTTTATTGGTGAAAATATTGACTCATTTAGCAAGGGTGATCCGAGGGTTATCGTCAGAAGTATTCACATTACACTGGGACTGATCTTTGCAGTGGTGCTTTTATTAAGGTTGATGTGGAGAGCGCAAGGCGGAACAAAACTCCCTTCAGCTACAGAAGGAATTTTAGGCAAATTAGCTGTTGGCGTTCACCATCTGCTCTATTTACTTATGGGGCTAACCATCATTGCTGGTATTTCAGCAGTATGGATTCGAGGGGATAACATTTTTAATTTACTCCAGGTGCCCCCTTTTGATCCAACCAATAAAGCATTACGAGAAGATGCTGTAGATCTACACGGATTGTTGGCTAATTCTTTGTTAATTTTGGCTGGTGGACATGCTTTGATTGCTATATGGCACCACAAGATAGTCAAAGATGGTGTATTGAAACGGATGTGGCCCCATCTAAAATAATTTTATAGTTGCAGAATCGTTAACTGAAAATTGGTAACTAAGTATTTTTGTTAACTTATTAAACCAGCTAATTTTTCAATTAGCTGGTTTGTATTCCATGGTTACGAAGAGTTATGATTTAACTAAGTAGATTCACCCAAGGAAAAGATATGCCCATCGACTCCAATAGTTTTCGTCAGATATTCGAAGAAATGGGTGACCCTGCATTTTTCCATGATCCCGAATTCAGGTTGATACTGGCCAATGCAGCTTACTATCATGAAGCTGGCATGACCGAGGGTGAAGCTCTAGGCAGACCATATTGGGAAGTTTTTCCAAAGGGCGATGGACCGCTTCCAGGATGCAAATCAAGTGTTGATGCCGACACGCATCGTTCAAACTCGGATGAATTCACTGTTGGTGAGAAGTCATTTATCTCGCATGGCTATGCGTTGCGGGATAAGTCTGGTCAATTAATTCATTCTTTGCACATCTTCAGTGATATTAGTAAACGTATCGCTGCAGAAAAACAATTAGAAAAGATTGCCTCTCAATTTAAGGTGTTATTTGACTCATCCCCAGATGCCATCATGATTCTTGATGATCATGGATTTTGCGACTGCAATCGTGCGGCTTTGGAAATATTTGGTTGCAAAGAGCGCAGTGACTTTGTGGGTAAGCATCCCTCTCAATTTTCCCCAGCATTCCAACCCAATGGTACCGAGTCGATGTCCTTGGCAAATGAGCGAATTGCCAAAGCATATCAAGATGGCTACAACTTATTTGAGTGGATGCATTGCAAGTTAGATGGAACTCCATTTCCAGCAGAAGTCTTGCTATTGGTGTTTGAGCGTGATGGCAAGCCTGTCTTGCAGGCGACCGTTCGGGATATTACGGAGCGTAAGGCTTATGAGAAAAATCTTTCAGATGAGTCCGACAGACTCAGTAAGGCGCTAGCAGGCACGGTCAGTACTATGTCCAAGGCGATGGAACTAAGGGACCCCTATACAGCAGGGCATCAAGCCCGAGTTGCTCTTATTGCCTGCGCCATTGCCAAAGAATTGGGCTGGGATGATCATCGGATAACCGGCCTGCGCATGGCTGGATTGGTGCATGACATTGGCAAGATTGGCGTGCCTTCTGAAATTCTTACAAAGCCCTCTGCTTTATCGGAGTTTGAGGAAAAATTAGTTCAGCTTCACCCAGAGCATGGCTATGGATTACTAAAGGATATTGAGTTTCCATGGGCCATAGCAGATATGGTGCGACAACACCATGAGCGCATGGATGGTTCTGGGTATCCCTTGGGATTAAAAGGTGAGGATATTTTGCCAGAAGCACGGGTGTTAGCTGTAGCCGATATGTTGGAGGCGCTTGCCACCCATCGACCTTATCGAGCCGCTCGTGGCTTACCCTTTGCAATTGACCTTATAAAAGGCGAATCTGGAAAGCAGCTTGATTCAGAGGTGGTGTCCGCTGCGGTTAGGTTGTTTGAGGGGAAGGAAAGTTTAGAAGGGGTTGGATGCGAAGTTAATAACTAAGATTTGCTTACAAAATTTAATTATTAATGTTGTTTAAATGCAAAAATTTCAATCTTATTGAATCCATTTGATTTGGATCAAAATCTCTTTCTTGGATGTGGCTACTCTTAAGAAACCACATAAGTAGCTGGAGATTAGTATGAATGCCCAAGCCACCCCTTTATTTATTCGGGAACAAGAAATAAAACACCATTGTTTCAAATTATTTCTATTGGGTTGCGGCCTTTTTTTATTCTTGCAGAATTATGCTTGTGCGATTCCGCTATTTGCTCGACAAACAGGGCAGAATTGTGTTGCCTGTCATGCTGGGGGCCAATATCCTGAGCTAACACCCTATGGCCGCTACTTTAAGTTAACTGGTTACACTATTGGCGCTCGTCAGGATATTCCTGTTTCCCTACAGTTTGTTGGTGGCGTCGCTACCAGTACCAATGGCAATAATGGTACGCCTCAAACACAACAAAGTGGTCGTTTGGAGGCTGACAATGCCAGCGTCTTTGTGGGTGGAAAAATATTCGATAACTTTGGGGCATTTAGTCAGTGGACTTATCAGTGGGCGAATAATCCAAATCCCAATAACCCAGTAGGACCAAACAATCAGGGTCATTTTGGAGCCGACAATCAGGACTGGCGCTATGCAGATCATTATGTCGCTGATTTTTCAAACCCAGTGAATGACATTATTTGGGGGGCCTCGTTAAATAATAGACCGGGCATTACCGATGTTTGGAATTCGGTCCCCGCATGGAACTACCCCTATATGGGATCTATACGCAACAGTAGCACTTATGGTGTTCCCATTAATGTCAATTTAGGTAGTACGCAGGTGCCTGGATATGGAGGATATATCTACTTAAATAAGAACTTTTATGCTGAATTAATGGGTTATCAATCCGGCGGATCGGGCCCACTTTCTTTTATGACGTATGGCTCTACAAATAGCAACCCAAATTCAACCCCAACTTATTTAAAAGGTATTAATCCATATCTACGACTTGCATATCAAAGCGATGAGCATGGATCGCATAATTGGATGGTTGGTGTAATGGCTATGAATACCAATATGTATCAGAACTGCATAGGTAGCCCATCCTTTGCTGCGTCTAGTGGAACTTGTGTTACTCCAGGTTCGCCAGTCTTGGACGGAGGTTCTACCATGTTTCAGGATCGCGGAGTGGATGCGCAGTATCAATACTTAACCACTTCACACGCCTTCACAGCGCAGGCTAGATTCATTAATGAAAAAATTACTGATACTGCCGGTGTTTATAGCAATTCCATTAATACTTTGAACTCATTCTTTGCAAAAGCTAGCTATGTTTATGAGGCAACATATGGTATTGGCTTGGGTTTCCAAAATGTATCAGGCACCTCTGATCAACAAGCGTATGGTGTCGTCACACCCGCAGGTGGAAGCAGTGCTATACCAAACTCTGTTGCGTGGATTCCATCTATTTGGTGGCAACCCATTCAGAATGTGAAGTTGAATCTTCAATACACCGCATTTAGTCAGTTCCAAGGTGCAAGGACAAACTATGACGGTGCTGGCACAAATGCAAGTGCCAACAATGCGACTTGGCTCTCCTTGTGGGTGGTGATGTGATGAAAGTGAATGATCAAATGAAAAAGAGCCAAAATACATTATTCCCATTTCTAGCTTTAACTGCGATCTTATTGCTTGGAGGATGCTCTTGGTTTAATGACAAGCCTCCAGTTACTACTTTTGAGAATCCAACTCGTAGTAGGACATTAGAAGACTATCCTGTCGAGGGCTCGGTATTGGCTCAACAAGTCTGTGCATCCTGTCATGGATTAACTGGACAAGCAGCATCCCCCATATTTCCAAAGTTAGCTGGTCAGCAACGCGATTATTCCATCGTACAGCTCAATTCATTTCGAGATCATAGTCGTAGCGATCAACTTGCAATTGTCTATATGTGGGGTATGGCGCGTTTGACAGACGGTCAAATTGCTCAATTGGCTGATTACTATGCCGCTCAGAAACCAATGTATGGCGATCAGATCGATTCGCTCGAATTGCCCAAAGGAAAAGAGATTTTTGAGAATGGGATTCCCTCAATTGGTCTCATGGCATGCGCTACTTGCCATGGTGCTACTGGAGGTGGGGGTGGAGAAATTCCTCGTATAGCGGGCCAACACTCTGAATACGTTTATAAGCAAGTGTTGGCATTTAAACACCCTGATCAAACGGCTATCATGGAAATGGGCGGAAAAACCTGGGATCCGAAAGACTATGAATTGCATCGCAACTTAATGCATGGTGCCGCCATGAACTCGATGGTTAGCAAGATGTCAGATGACGATGTAAGGGCAGTTGCCTTATATGTCAACTCGATGAATCTAAATAAAGATTGAAGGCCGCGTATTGTTGATAGCGATTTTATTTTTGCTTTATTAGACTTTGCTGGGCATCTTTAAGTGCGATGAGTTTTTTCTGGTTGAATCGGATATGATGGACATAAGGCAGTGCTACTGCAGTTCAAAAAAGAATTTTTAAGGTTTTTATCGATCGCCCAAAACTAAATCTGAAATTAAGCTAAGCGTCTAAACACTAGACGCTTGCAATGCAAAATCTACAACAGCTTTTTTCCGGTCATACACCTCCAGCCCTACCCAAAACCCACTCCTTACTTAAGGGGCAATTAACCTTATTTCGGCGCCCCAACAGTAGCAACTGGCAATGCAGATTTAAGTTGGGTAATGGGCAATGGCATGCTGCTTCTACCAACACAGAAGATATAGGTCTCGCCCAAACCCAAGCTATTGCCATCTATGAAGCAGTCAAAGCAAAGGTTGGCTCGGGCTTGTCGGCAGTCACCAAAACCTTTAAACAAGTGGCTTTGGATGAGATTGCCAATATGGCGCAAGCTACTCATAACAAAACAGGCAAACGCACTTATCGAGATTACGCCTTTGCCATTAACAAATACTTAATTCCGTTTTTTGGGCAATATGAAGTCGGCAAGATCACAGTAGAGATGCTCGCTGACTTTGAGAGTTGGCGTACGAGTGAGATGGGCAAGATTCCCATGGCGAGCACTAAGCGCAATCACGCCAGTGCCTATATCCGTGTTATTAACTTAGCAAGAGATCGTGGCTATATTGGGCATAACCA
>Ga0194135_10001476_pt1 | contig 14117 bp, 13 predicted proteins | sample LitLau_LLRF_2013_FD_134024 | JGI IMG/M metagenome (GOLD analysis project Ga0194135, IMG submission 134024) | Freshwater sediment microbial communities in response to fracking from North America - Little Laurel Run_MetaG_LLRF_2013 (version 2) | ecosystem: Environmental > Aquatic > Freshwater >...
TCCCAATTTCAGTGCCAAGAATATCCAGAACAAACAATCGCTGTGCTTCGGATGCTATAGACATTTTGCTTCAACATCGTCTCAAGATACCCTCAATTTATGTCCAGTTTGTCAGTTACCTTTATGTAAAAACTGTTCATTGGAAAGTTCCGCTCGTCGACATCCTCAGAGTGAATGTGTAGCTGTGGCAGATGCAGTTGCAGTAAGTGAAAGATTGCAATTTATAATTACATGATATTATACCGTGTTATTTTCCATTAATAGAAAAATAGACAGACAATGGCAACTTGGAATGAGCGAATAGGTCAATCAGTCGACCTTGTTAGGGACTACACAATCCTCAAAGCTCTTTTACTCAGCAAATTGTCTTCTGAAGCTTGGGACAGCTTCTTCAGTCTCAAGAATAATGTCAGGTACACTTCTTCGATGAATTTGAAGTCGCTTCCAGATTATCTGAAACCTTGGATGGATTCATTGGACTCACGTGGAGGTTTCTTCATATCGAAGGCTTATCTCTCCACTGCATTCAAAGACAAGTCAGTCAAGCTGGAAGAAGTTGTTCGTATCTTTGCTACTTTTAGCGATGTATCGTGGTTTAATCCAGAGTAAGGTTTCGTGTATCAGATATTATATCCGCTCATCTCTAAATCTTAACCTAATGTCATGTGTGCAAAATGCTTTCTTGATAGACATCGTGTATTGTACGTTCTCCGCTCTTGGATTCCCCACTCATGCCACCCCAATGCAGAATTCCACTTTTCCAAGTCAGATCCATCGCAAACGCTTTATGTAAAGACTGTTGACCATATTAAGACCGATGCCCAAATATCCATCAACTACATTGGTGATTATGAAGAAGGCACTTCCAAAAGCGCAATTCGTTTGTTCCAAGCGGCTGGATTGGTTTGTGCGAACCAAGATTGCTCGTGCAAGTTACCGTGGTTGGACTACAGTGTAGGGATACGATGCTCCAAAGTCCCAATAGGAGATATTAAGGACAAACATGTTTACAGTAGTAATTGTTCTGGGAGTTTATGTCCACTCTTGGATGCCCCAAATCCTGAGAAACCTTCATTGGGACTTCTCATCTACGTAAAGTCAAGGTCTTGGAGTTGTAACAGGTGAGCGAATCCTCGGATTGAAATGGTTACAGTATCTTTTCATAAGTTAAACCTAAGAAGGCATGAATTACATTTGCAGATGTAGACGAAATGAAAAATATTCAGCTATTCACAAGCTCATAAAGGATATTGTCGACAAGATTAAAGATCAAGTGGATGAATATTCTGATAACCCCAGAGCAGAAAAGTATCTGGGTATCCAAAAGCAACTTTGTGCGTACTTAGGGGACCAGCATTGGCTTCATTGGAAGTTTGCAGAAGCAACTTTATCTTGTTGGAGTATGTTAGTTGGATACGGAGGAGACATGTTAAAGTCTGTCATGGCTAGGCCAAATGGAAATCCATCGGTGGACATCGCAATAGTTCAACAAAAAGCTGACCTTTATGCCCAAACTATTTGGCCTAATGTTTTATCACCTTCAACTACAATTTACCCCGTTACACTTCACGAAATCGAACGAAAATACGGACGTCTTTCTACATACCGAGGTACTTGACTAACAATTTCGATTGCAGATATTTCAATGACAATTAATCTAAAATTATTTATAAATAGGCTACTATGTTTTTGACGCTTTCTACGTGAACTTCATTTTATTTGCTGAAGATTTCAAGTCAAAGCTACGCATGTTACTTACATCTCCGATGAAACTAAAAGATGTTATCTCAGATGGAATCCGGTGTCTCCAGAACTTTGTCCAGATGCTTGAAGTAGCATCATTAAGTCTTGGCATGAACGAGTACGTTGGAGAAGATAACAGGCAGCTAGCACAAAATGCCTTAGACTTGTTAGAGGTTTTCCAGGAAGTTTACTTGAAAGTCAGTCGGGATAAAGGATCTCTAATTCTCTACGTTAAAGATTTTCTGCAGACTTACGCTATGAACGACTCTCCGTTCTTATTAGGTGTTCTTGGAAAATTCACTCCAATGGGAGATGAAATAGATGACTTGTTTGATTTTAAAGGTTCTGACCCAGAGCATCGATACTTAGATCTCACGTTTGGGTCAACATCAGCCACAACTTCTCCTGGGAAGAATATTTCCAGTAGGCCATCGTTTGACTTTGGATATGATGATTTCTTGGCTAAAACCAAGAAGTCGGAAGAAATAATTAATAAGACTAAAGTTGGAGCGGGGTTTTATAAGAAAGATAAAGGAGAGCAACCATCAAGGATTCCAAAACCTACTGGATTTTCAAATAATGCTAAACCTAATCAAACAAAAAGTAAATCTAGTTCTTCGCGTGATTATCCAAAATCAAGGTCAAGCTATCAGGGAGCTGCTGCGGCTGCTGCCTCAAAAGGCTTCACTGAAGGTTCTTCAGATGACGAAGAAGCGGAATATCTCACCACGGAGTATCTTATGAAGTTAGCTGGAATGTCTCTGTCTGATGATTCCGACGAAGAAATGGACCTTGCCAGCCTTAAAAACAAAATTGACTATTGCGAGTTCCTGTTGAGTGAATCTATGAAAGATTCTCACTTAACTGATCAAATCCTAAAGGACATGTACAACATGTGAGTAGTAGGAGTGTATAAAAATTTATAAATTAAGTGAATAAGAAAAAATGTGTGCGTGTGTTTTAAGAAAACCGAATTATTATTCAAAAAGCCATGAATGCAAAAAGTGACGAGTACAAAAGGGAAATAATGCAAGTAAAGTAATTGTTAATAGTTCAGGATTGGTGGTTTCTCCGTTCACTTCTTCAAAGGAAAGACGTTGTCTTCATAGTCGCCCATCATATTCCCACCTGGATTGTAGTTTGCAACGACATATGTACTTCCATTCTTTCCATTAGCTTTTGCTATTCCCAGCTCGGTTGATTCTTTCCAAATCACTTGGGTGAAGTGGCCTACAGATAAGAACATTTTGCAGAATATTCAATGCTAATGGTTCATAACGTGGAAATAGATCCAATAGATTAAAGTAGGTTATACCTGTTCCCTTCTGCCAATCAAGATTCTTCCAGTCAAAGTCCTTGATCTCCGAATACCACTTCTCAATTGCAGCTTTAGCGTCCTTCACGTCAGAGGATGCCCAGAAGATGTTCTCGCCGTAACCCGAAGTACTGTGCTGCATCGACCCTTTAGACGCAATAGTGTTTGCCCACGCTTGAGCAATTTTACACAACTGGAAGTGAATTCAAAGTGTTTGTAAAGGAAAAATAATTTATTCAAGCATTACTTTTTATTAATGACGATACCTCATCATTAAGTGTCATTGGGGGAGACCCGTGCTTGGCCCTGTGAACATTAATACCATAAATCAACTCACAGGATATCAATAATAACTAATAACAATATTGACAGTTGAAATGCTGTACCTTAATTCATTATGAAGCCGAAGGGCATCATCCAAGAACTTCTTATCAGTAGTGACAGCCGCCTGGAAGGAGTCACGAAAAGATTTCAATTGGCTCATGTTTAAATATTGAATATTAAAGAATTACCTTCGGGACATCGTTACACACTGGATTACCCATTTAAATAATTTTTGGAATTTTCCGGACTCTCAAGACTTGTAGACCACCAAAGTTCACCGGAGTAAAGCAGATTCTAAAATACATGCTAGAAACTTAAGCTCAGCTCCTTATATAGGCAAAAGTCCTGTGAATCTTAACACATGTTGGGATCAAGTTTTTATTAAAGTTATGTTAAAACGTAGCGAATTGCAGCAAAATTGACGAGAGAGCTATTTTTGACCCACCCTTGAATTAAATCATAGCAAAGATGAATAAAATTGTCCTGTCCATACCCAAGAGCCACTTCAAACTGTCAGAAGACTTAAACACATTATTGCTTGAGGGATAATTAAGGTCTTCGATTTATTATGTTAAGCAAACCATTTTCACACAATTTCCTGAGGATAATTGCTGCCAAAAACAATGAAAAGCTGTTGTGCTATAAGTCAGAAAGTAAGTGCCCTGTGGTCATCATATATTATACACCGAAATCACAAATTGACAGAGTAATTGATAGTTACAAAAGTAATTTAGACACGAGGCAAAGTGAGATACTTTAAATAATCCGTGCAAGTTAATACGCACAGCATGTTCTCAATTCACTTCATTAATAATATTAAATTATCTTTGATCTTAACAAATTGCAGAGTGTCCTATCCTAACACAACACCACTAACAATTTACATTAAGTTCGTAAGTTATATTCGATCATCTTTCAAGGATTTCTTAAATATTTAAATGTATGCAAACAAAACATGAAGAAATTCTGGGTTGAAATTCTATCCGGTTTCATATTCTTCAAGTTCTTCATTTAGTTTAGTAAGTCGTCGTGTGTTCAGTTGTGTTCCTATTAGACATGTAAAGAAGAAGAATCAGTTTGCTCTTTAAACTCTCTTCGGGTAGGTTCTGGGTCAGGTGTTGTAAAGGAATTCGTAGAAATTGAATAGCTGATCCAAAATTGAAGAAGGACGACTGTGTAAGTCGATATAACTCCACAAATCTATCAAGAAATATTTCTCAATCTTAATTCATAATCAGTTATTGATAGTGTAAGCATATATTGCATGTGCTGAATGAAAGCTTGTTTTGATAAAATGTAAGCGAGTAAGAGCTCACAGAAGTCAATAATCTGGTGTCAACTCGAAAAAATCCAAATGCATTAGCACTCAATTTAGCTTTTCCACGAAAAATCTCTCGGATTTTATTACACGCTTTAATCAGCTCATTGTGATTAGGTCTTGTAGGCAGCAATTGACGGTGATCATGATGGCGATCAGAGATTTGGGACGATCGTTGTGGATTTTCTTGGAAAATCGTCCAAGTCAATGTGTGACCAATATTGTCAATCTGTATAGAAGATAACGTAATATGATTAGGGCTATATTTTTTATGTGCTCTGGCTAATTCATGCCAATTCAGGAAAACATTTTATCATGCTACGGGAAGTCCGGGAAGACAAAATGACTTACTTCATCTTGAACTGCTTGCGCACAATTAGTTGACGAAATGAGCTTGACCGCAAGAAACAATCCAGATAAATAGAAATTGTATACCATTGGATTGAAAACGCCTGCTTGAGAAGTAGCAGAGATTATATGAAATGTATTGACTCCCAAGACAAATGTCCACAAGGAGAAAGCAAATAAACAAATGAAGCTTGTGATGCTCTTCGTTTCTTCCCATAAATCTACTAATTCGCTGCAAATGATGGGGAGTGTGTTGGGTTCCAATAATAACGCATTATTTGTTTCCTTATTATCAAAATCAATTCCACTCTTTGTTTGTACCCTTTTTGTAGAATTTACTTGATAAACTAAGAATTCTTCTTCAAGAAAATCACTCGCTGGTTTCAGGGGTACATCAAGATCCCAAGCAGGTCGTCTTTGCCCTAGATTCCTTAATGATTCAGCGTGCTTTTTGAGATGACAATTGACTTGCTGAAGCATCCTCGCAAACAATTGCATGTAGCACATTACCCCAAATAGAAGTGAGTCGACTACATGAGGATTGAAGAATATCGTTGTAAAGACAAACTCAAACGCTTCAGAAAGTTTAGTTAAAACTCTGTTTGCAAATTGGATGTATTTAGGAGAAGGGTCAGGGATGGTATCAGTATAGTAAGTTACTAGAAAAAGAATCAGCTCCACAAACGATGTAATACCAAAGAAAAGCAATGATTTCCAGAGATATCGACTGCTTTCTTCGGGTAGTTTCAAGATCTCCAAAAGTCTACAATGCCTTTTGAAATTGTGGAGGAATTTAGGGCTTAAAGAAATTTTAAAAAGCGCGTGCAACCTGAGAATAACTATTATCAAACGAAGTAGGAATAGATTAAAATTCAAGCTGTGGTTAACGATAGGCCCTCCAGGCCCAATTTGTTGGTCTTTGTCGAAAAAATGTACTCCTGTTACGATGAGGAAATAGAAACAAATAGGAATCACCACGATAGATAAGCACTTTTGCAGTTGATAAACGTGCGATCTTTTATTTTGTTGAGTGATTATTACTGCAGGATAGAGGCCTTCAAGGAAAAGCAAAATTTTGAATATCTTCGTCATAATATAAGCTTTAAATGTTATATGGAAAAGCTGCAAGAGTGAAACTTAAAGATGCAAGAGCCAAAAGGATTGTAATGTGTATATGCTCGTTTTAGGTATTACAGTAAATGAATGTCTGTTTTGCATTGACACCCACACTTGGTACTTGATGAAATAATGACACAACATTATGGAAGAATAAAACTAAGTGAGCAGTTATTGATTTATTTAAGTGGACACTTTAAGAAGTGTGGCATAAAAGCAGGCTAAGTAAACTATTTGTGTTATGAATCGTTACATTATCTCAATTCTGTCTAATTCCTTGAATTATGTTTCTTGAGTGCTCTCTTGTAATTCGTAACACTCGTAATACTGAGTAAGTGAACGCACTTACAATTCCGCAAGAGCTTTTGATTTTGACGAGGTCATCCAAAATTGAAGAAGAACAACCATGTAATTTGATATGATTGAGAAAATCTATTTAATAAATTAAGAAGTTCCAAAATTCTGTTTATAGTCATGAAATATCAATTCATTTATCTCATTGATTGTGAACTTACATTTATGACTGTCCTCTTATCAACAACGAACACTCGGAGAGCGTCTCCTTGAAATCTGTGACTACGAAGATGTTCATCTAGTTTCCCCAATTTAACATCGTCACATACGTTATTCTTGTTTGCAATTATAGGAAACTGATTGAAGCATTTGCTGATTTTGATCTTGACAAGCAGCTCTTCCAACTTACGGACCTATTAATTGGCGATAAATTAATTTGCCCTCTATCACCCGTTATGTGTGATACTACAGTCAACAGTTTTGCTTACTTGATTCTGAACTTCCTCTGCACAATTTGTGAAACCAATAAGCTTCAGCCATAAAAAGAAGCAATTGATGTAAAAGTATAAAGAGACTTGATGGAAAGGAGATCCTAAGTCAATAGTAGCCGAAATCAAGTGAAAAGTAACAGAGACAAGACGAGTTGCAGAGGTGGAAATGAACAAGAAGAAAACGCATCCCCAGATATCTTTAGAAGAATCCCAAAGTTTAGTCAGCTCTTCATAAAGAGCAACTGGATCACTGGAAGGAATGCTTCCGTCTTCTTTAAGTCTAAACATGCAATGTTTCAAGTCATTTAACATGAATTCATTTAGGGCTTTCAGTTCCGTTTTATCCTCAGTCGTGTTAAAGAGTCTGTTCTTGTTGATTTTGATGTCGGGCGACTGGGAGGATGACGATGGTGTACTGGTCAAAGTCATGTCTATTAATCCTTCATCAGTATCATCCTTATCAACTTCAAAATTCAAAGAGCGTTTTATTCCACCCCGAATAGTTTTCAGCGATTGAGACAAGAAGTCCATGTAGATTACTGCAGAAAATCCAACTACGTCCAATACAAATGAATTTGAGAAAATATATCCCAGACTTAACAAAGTGGACATTCCACCAGAGACTGCCGGTAGAACTACTTGGGCATAGATTAACAATAGGTACTCGGCAGTACTGGCTACACTGAAACCAATTCTGTTCAATTTCTTTGAACTCAAAGACAGAAGAGATGAATTTTGAAAGTTCGGACAATTTATGGACTCGCGAAGCATTCTACAAAAGTGGACATGACGATTCAACGTATCTGGAAGATCTGGGGAAAAAGAGACCCTCACAAGGCAGTAAACTCTTGTGGCGAAATTCGCCAATTGCATAAGCAATTCGATTGCAACACTACTGTATGCGACTGTCGGACCTCCAGCTCCGTAATCTGCGATGTGGGCAATGTCCACAAATGTCTTGATGCTACGGAAAATGTTGTAAAGTGTTAGTACAACGAGAGCAATGGAAAATACAGTCTGGAATTTAACCTGTTTGAGTTTCCCCTGAGATTTCAGTATAATGGACGGGTAAAGACCCTGAAAAACTAGTAATTTCTTGGCTATTTCGAGCATATTTCGAATTTGCGTAGTTTGCGACTTCTGTGCTAGTGCAATCTGCGATTGTAAATGTCGCACATGTGAATCAATTTGCAAACTACACACACAATTTCTTGAATAATAGATATACTTGAATAATAATAATGTACTTAAAATGTTTAAATGCTAAAAGCTTTCAAAACCTGTTACTGTCAGTTCACCTAATTCGTTTAATTGTACCTTCTAAAAATTCTGACTCATTGTCACATACAATTTTTATCTATCTATTGAAATAGCAGAAAAGCTTCTCTTCATTGTAATCTCTTCCTGCTGAAAGCACTAAAGTACTTTTAGTATCGACATCGACTATAATACAATGAAAAGCGGTTCTTCTCTGAATGAACTTCCACTCAACCAGTCCCTGATAAGTGTAATAACTCATTATTACTCTATTTTACATAACCTACATATATTTATTGACTATCGATCAACTACACGACTACACTATTCACCATCACCACCATATATACCAATAGCCTAACCAATCTCATCTAACTACCCTACACACTAAATTACATTTCAGAGTGATTTCCTAATTTCCATGAAAAGCTTTCACATTATGACATACTTCATGATACCTCCAGAATCCAGATTATCCACGTAAACCTTTATCATATAAGCTCCACGTAACTTAACCCCAAGTGATGTCATCCTTCCGATAGCATGTGACATCCTGACTTCCATCTTTTTTTGGAAATGGTCAGCCACTGAGGATGGTCTGAGAGTAGATTCCACAATACTCATAAAATGAGATGAATACCCGACATGATCTGATGTCCCTGGTGTGAGTCATTGGCCGAAGGTGTGTCAGTTACCTCGCGAGAGTCAGGAGGTGAGCTCGGATCAAGTCACGACAAGATCTCCATCCTTGTCGTCGTCATTCTCCGAAGACACGTCGACGAAGAAGCAGCAACAACCGAAGTCTTCCCAAAGGGTCCTCATTTATTTCAAAGTCCTCCGACGGTAACGACGACCTCGTCTGGCCCTTCTATTATTAATATTATTAAAGCGTGCCATTGGTAAGTCCGCGCACGTACGTAACCCGTACGTAGTTTATTGTAACAACATCAATCTCAAGTCGTAGTCAATTTCGTAGAAAGTCTTTCTGATAAGTCGTCTATGCGTGTAACTGTCGTCATCAGCCTCCACCCACTTTATCAGGGGGACAACAGAGTTGCTTCAGTTCCTTCATAATATCATGTAACCATTCCTTTTTCGCAGTATTCATTCTTGGAAATCCTGGTAGTATGTATAGTAAAGATCCGTTTGAAATTGTTCAAGTAATTGTGGCATAAGGTACAATTAACCCGTAATCAATTAATCAAATAGTAATACATGGGTGATCAATGTCATCCGTGCTGATTTGTACAGCTCAATGTAATATATGTGAACTCACTGAACTCAGTGGCTGGTATTGGTTTGGTCAATTCGCATGGTTAGCTTTTATCAAAAAATAGGCAAATTAAGCGAATAATTCATGCCGCATGCTTTAATGCTAAATGAGCTGTGGAGAGAAGAGTAGATTATTTGTTATTAGTTTGTATGGCCAATCTAGCAACACGTGTGCATTTCGATTCATATACTTTCGTCGTATTTCATAGTATGAATGCGATGCATCAGTGTGTCAGTATACAATTCATGTAACGTGGAAAGCTGATATTAACGATAAAAGTAGTATTACACACGCAGCTTTTAGAAATACAAAGAATCTTGGTTCATTTCATACCAGTTTAAAAAAAGTATAAAAAGAGCGTAACACTTCGTAATATGTTATTTATTATGTACTTCACAGCTGAATCAGAGAGTCACGACGAGGGATATGGAGCAACCTGATAATTCGAATGATGAATCCGTCTTGAGTCCTCTAAATCGTGTAGCTGGAAGAAAGTTTGCGTCGCAGTCTCAACCGGAAGTGGACCGGTGTAGTAAAGTACGTAATTACCAAGTATCATTCTAGACTTTAATAGACCTAAGGTTGAGGCATTGTATAATTTGTAATTTATTTTATGTCTACTGATAGAAAATGAAAACGAAGAAAGAAAATCTCTCTATTGGATTTCATCGCAAAGAGTTGACGCTGAGGATTCCGATTCCGCCGAATTCTGATGACCCTAATCGGTTCTCTGTGGTTAGTGCAGCTGTAGGGGCTGAAACGAACAGACCTTCTCGCCCTCCAGGTCAAAGGATTAATAAATCAACGGTGATTAACATTAGTAGTCCGACTATTCAGAATGCTTTCAAGCTCTACGTCAATGTGGATTCACAAAGTCTCCCGGTCTTTCGAAACGCTGAGGCTCCACCTAATGACCTTATGAGATCTGGCAGCCGCGATGCTTCACTTGGAGCTAGATCTTCGACGGGCAGTGTTAGAATTAGAAGGGTTTACGTCAATGGGGCTTACGTTGGTGAGGATTCTTCTACTTCGACAGTTTCGGCTGGAGTATCACAGCCACAGCTGGAGCAAGCTGCAGCTGCACGGGACCAGCAAGTTGGTGGAGGGTTTTACGGGCGGGATATGCTGTTAAGAGCTGAGCGGATGCCTCCCAATGGCACTCTCGTGGTTGTTCCAGTTCCTCCAGAGGATTATCGTGATGTATTGAAGCCACTGTCACTTAGGAATGGCAATGTGGAGAAAAAGATTCGTCAAGTGTTTCAGGATTTGTAAGTTGTTGAGATAATTATATTTAACTTAACGGTTGGTAGATGTTGAGGAGTGTCAACCATGTTGAGATTGTTGATTGTTACTATTGAGGATTTGCTTATTCTGACATAAATAATTCTGTTAAATAGAACTATTGAGTTAACACACAGTCCTATGGCACAAGACGTTGGAATCCGGATTTTCCAGAAGAATGATACAGATAAGACAGAAAATGCTATACGAGTCAATGGCAGAACTCAAGACAAACATCTTGGTATGAACTGGCAGGATTTTAAATTCGTCCATTTACGTTTGCATTTCTTCAAACCTGATGACTCTGATGTCACTCTGGGTAAACGTGTGAACATATCTCGAGTGTTTGAAGGTAGTTTTAGTTGAAGTATGACATATAAAGCTGTCTAATGTATTGAAGCAGTTACCAATACCAATTGTTTTTTTCGCAGTGACTGCTCAAAGTCCATGTGGTGTAGATTTGTGCCCTTGCAACAACGGTGATTCAATGTGTTTCAGAGGAGTTCTGTGTCAGTTTTCTGCTCTTGAAGAATATTTCTGCCAGACTATGGTATTGTCAGCATCTGGTCACCTAAAGATGCCAGTTTTGAACATCATTCTCTCTGCTACATTTTACACTGAAGAAGAAAAGGATATAAGGGTGATTTTGAAAGAGCTGAGGGAAAAGAGTCTCACCGACATGGGCAAGAAAGTTCTTGGCCAAGGACTTCATTCTGATTTTTTAATCCGATGTGAGGGTAAAACTTTTCCGTGCCATAAAAGTATTTTATCCGCACACAGTGATGTCTTTGCTGCAATGTTCATGGCACCTATGGCCGAAGTTGCATCTAGTGAACTGATGGTGGACGATATGAGTTGGCAGGGTGTCGATGCATTTCTGAAGTTCTTGTACCACGGGGAAATTGATAGTGCAGTTGTGAGCTCCACTATTGCTTTCGAACTTCTTAAAGCTGGCCACAAATATCAAATACAGGCTCTCGAGAAAATTGGAAAAGAACTGCTGTATCTCGAAAAGGACTACAAGTTTGAGATGTCAACTGCTCTTGATATGTTTACATTTTGTGGACATATTGACAAGCTCAAGCCTTTGCAAGATAAAGCGGTTCGTGTAATGAAATCGTAAGTATTGTACGGTGTGCCTGAATATAAAACAGTTATAATGTGTGATGGTATTAATTTTTAATTTGTGATTTTTTTCATATTTCAGTCGGCCTGATGAATTAATTGATTCTGATGAGTTTGAAGAACTTCTTGCGTACAGTTCTGACGTTGCAAAGGAATTGTTCAAACGAGTGTGTCGCATCTAGAAGCTTGAAAATTAAGAACACACGGGGCGAATATTACAGTGATTAACGAAGGAATAATACTGCTATGAAGACTGATTATTTACTTATGTTTTCTACGTAGTATAAGTTCCATTGATCTAACTTAGATAGAATTTAGACAGTCAATTTTTATCCTGAACAGTCTGTATAAAATTACAAATGGGGAAAAAGTACTCAATTACTGCTTAATAATAGCAACATTAGCAACTAGAGTAGGCTTAAAAATGTAACATATGATCTCTTGAGTTATACTTGTTATAACCTACAAGCCTTAGTTATCAGTTATAAACAGATCAAATGAAGTAATTAATGGCATGAGTATGATCCTGAATATCGATTCGTCTTTTTCACTTGTATTTACTATTTGATTCATTCATTCAGTTAATAAATTGAGGTTCTAAATTATGTAGAGACATGCGACTTCCTCTTGGATGGTCTAATTTTGTTATTATAATAACCTCGTATTCATGAATTTCTGTGGTTAGTGTAAATGGGTTCAGCTTTTACTAGTATACGATTTGTGATCATCGTCATCATTCCAACTGAACGTTCATACAGGTACAGCCGTCGGGAGAATATTTTCCCACAGATCAAACCTAAGTACTTGTATTTTAAGGCTATATGCATCTCAGTATCGGAGCTCTTGTAGATAGATTTCTGTCTTTTTCCACTCTGAACTAAATCTTGTTTTTCCACTTCTACCCAAAAAGATACTGTGTTCGGAGTTATAGACACAGACTGACGGGTGGTGCAAGCCATTTAGCTTTCAGCACTTTTCCATCGTTTCCTTTCTTCGTGCTCAATGAACACTAAGCATTTGAAAATTCCCTGAGGATCGACCGAGATGTGTGTTTGTGTTAGTCTTGATTTATCTTGTTGAATGCTCTTCTGATTTCACCACTTTCATACTTTCTATTTTTCTATCATGTTCCTTGATTCGACAGTTTTTACCTTCACTGTCTGTCTATCTTCACTCTTTTTGATAAGGCGATTCTTAAAGTCTAGAAAACGTCATTTTGACAGTTCTTTCTAAAGGATGTTTCCTGAAACACTTCACCACAACTCGCACAAACTAAACATCCTTTGCTTTCTTCGAATTCCCCCTATTACCCCTTCTCTATCTTTATACATTCAAAAGCAAAAGGTTTTTACTCCAGTTCTTTTTTCTACGAAAGCAGAGAAGAGAGAAAGTATAATTTATCGAAAACAGATAGAAACTCTCAGTTATAAGACAACATAATCTCCGAAGGTGCTTCTTTGCTTTCGATTTCCCGATATCTCAAAATCTCAAATGTCCCAAAGCTCTATCCCACACTACACTACAAAACCCCAACGATACATGTAAACTTGTAAACCTGCACTTGCACCTCCGTTCTCGGGATGTTTTACTTCACCGTTGGTTAATGCATAAAACATCGTGTACTTCTCTGCCCTTCTTAGCCAGCTCTCTCTGCAGCACCAGATTCAGCAGCGATGGCCCAGACGAGCTTTAAATGTACTCTCTGTGCTAACTCCTCTGAAAGATCCCAAGATCCTTCTCATCATACCGCATCTCCGAAAATGTGATCTCTGCAAGCGTGGACCATTTTAAACAGGAAACCATCCTTAGCAAAAGGCTTCCTTATAATATCTGACTATGCAGTACTGCAGCGATCCTTGCAAAAAGCAATTCACCTTATCCGTACCAATACTACACACAGCACTACATAATACATTTTATATATCTCATGTATTTATATTACAGGACACGATCTGCAAAGGAATCTCGTTTTTGCATGAGTAGCCAAATGTAACTAACCCCAGCCCAAGCATATACACATATAACATTTTTGATCTCCCCAATTCTACTCTCTGTCACTTTTATACACTCGTACATACTACTACATCTTCCTCGACAAGATAGACATGCAGAAAACCATATATTATTATGTGACTGTCGCACTTTAACTTATCTCTATTTCATGCTTCATATCTACATCATGCATTGCTGCAGTATCACAGTATGTCTCATTCAATTGAGATTTTCCACGAA
>Ga0194135_10001477_pt1 | contig 14110 bp, 17 predicted proteins | sample LitLau_LLRF_2013_FD_134024 | JGI IMG/M metagenome (GOLD analysis project Ga0194135, IMG submission 134024) | Freshwater sediment microbial communities in response to fracking from North America - Little Laurel Run_MetaG_LLRF_2013 (version 2) | ecosystem: Environmental > Aquatic > Freshwater >...
TCTGTAAAAAGTTGCTCTAACTGGAAGTGTCATAGCATAACCAAAAACATAGCATAACGGTATAAGATCTTATGCTATTCCCTTATTCCTATGCTATGTCACCTCTGCTCTCACTGTCTAATACTTGTGCACTCACTGCACTTCTCCTTAGTTTAGTGTGACTTTTACCTAGGGAATTACAAAGGTTTTTGTAATGCCTAGCTTTTACTCACTTTTAATTTAAAATTCAATTGATTAACTAAATTAACTTGTGATTGGGATTTTGATTAGGTTGTCACTCCAATGGTAATGCCCAAATTGGAGCCGGGTACAGAAGGTGACACTGTAGTGATTCCGTTCTCAGCCATCACTGGCGACCCTACTCATACGCAACTCGTTACGCTGAATGCCCAAGGTCAAGTTACACACGTGAGTGCCGTGATTAATATTTCGGCCTGAGTTCATTCATTGCTTAGTTGACTAATTAAGTATATTTCTGTTTGTCTAGAACGATAAGGTTAATCAATTGTCTGAATTCCTCTAACCTGACGGAAATGATAAAGTGATTATGGCAAGTTATCCTCTTTCTTATGTAGTAGTAAAATCAGGGTGTGCATTAATCCACCGGAAGGATGTCGGAATTTGCCGGAAGGATTTTCAAAGCCTGCATCCCACGCCCAACCTAACCTATGCTAACCTAACCTCAAATGATAAGAGAAGTGAGGCGTGTTTTGAAAATCCTTCCAGCATATTCAGACATCCTACCGGTAGATTCAATATTATCCGTAGTAAGGAATCCGGCTGTTTAATAGAGTATGTTCAAGTTTTATTTTATCACATAATTGTATCATGATTCCAGATAGCCCAACTACAGACACTGACTCAGGATATGAAGGATGGAAGTGAGGGTACTGAAGTTCAAGTAATAGAAACACAATCAATTCAAATGACGGAAGAAATGGGAGAGGAAAAGGAAGCACAAGAACAGGACTCTTCAAATGAAATTCAAATCTCAGAAGAAATTGCACAAGAATCAGAGCTGAGTGAAAGTTGAAGAAAAGTCGAACAAAGTCCCCCAACGCTTTCGCGGTTCCAGTCCTATCCTTTAACTTCTCCTACTCACTCACTTTTTATCTTGGAAGTAAGGGCAAATCATTAAAAAAAATCACTTCATCACAGTCTGGTTTTATTTGAAGTTTTCTATATTATAGTAACTTAATTACGTTGTTGACTTCCATGTCTATTTTATCCCTTGATGACAATCTCTGGACGAGTCATTCATCCACCATCCCCGCCGCGGTGAATGACTCCGCTGTGAAATATTCATTCAATACTTACAGAAAATATTTGTTTACTACACACAGAAAGAGTTAGGGTATCTCAAAGATTCTGAACTTAATTACTAATTAGGGAATGTATAGGGACTATTTACAAATAGTTGTTATATTATATGAAACTTAGTTTTGTAGGCGTCTTCGTTTTTTGTTGCCTTTCCTTTCCTATTATTACCAGTTTACTGTACAACAGTTTTATCAATTATGATTTGAAAAACATCAAATTATGTTCGAGGAGCAGCAGCGTTTGGAGGACAGTAAGCGCAGTGTTGCATTTAGTTTCAGACTTAACCAAACTGTACAAATAATTATTAATTCCCCACGCTCCTCCTCCGGAACGGAGAAGATTATTGTAATGACATGACGAGAGTGACGCATTTGGTGTCCTCGCTCGGGTGAATCTAATATAATTTTGTGTTTCAAATGCCCGAATTTTCTTGTCGTTAGTCCTTTCTCACTCCCCCAACACAGTTGGTTTGTAAGTCTCGACTCTCTCATTCAGTATAAATTTAAATGTTTTGTTAGATCTCATAGATCAGACTCGTTGTTTTATATTTATCAGATCACTTCCTAGTTAAGTGATACAAAAACCAAGTTTAGATTCGCCGAGTTTTACTTGAAATTGAATTTCTCTTCCTTTTATTCTTTATTTATCATCATTGACCGGGCAAGGCGGCCAGAGGATTATTAGCCTTTGTTGGATTCAAAGTGTTGATGCTGTCCTTGGGTCCCCTTTGTATTGTTCCTTTTGTATGAGGTGAGGAGACTCTGCTCTTGCTTTCACTCGTTTTGATTATCGTGATTTACTAATTCATAACATTTAAGATGATAATAAAAAAAAAAGAAGGCTAAAAATGAATTTACTTACCAACGATATTTCCTTTCCTTCAGCATCCTCAGCGGTCCTTTCAGAAGTTTCCACGTTCATAAGTTTTCAGTGTGAATTGAGGCATTTCCGAATGTTACCAATCAATTAAAATCTGTTTCATCAGTAGTCTCGGCCTCGGGGACGCACGCCGATGATGTTGACAGGAATGGAATGTGAGTGACATCTATTGGAGAATGGAATTGGGTGGACCAATCAGAGAAGGAATGACGAGAGAGACTGCGTGGTGTCAGAAAGGGAAAGCAAGGGTTTATCAAAGCACGCCGCCGCCGCCGGCCGGCCGGCCGGCGCCGCCGCCCGATAGAGAGGGAGAGTGAATTGGCGGATGAAAGGGAGAGTCCCTTTCCATTTCATTGGGAACGAAAGGGGAAGTGAAAATGCAAAAAAATGGGAATGAAATGCGGGGATGCCCGCTTCAGCCATCTTGTCGGCAGCGTGGTCCTCATTCATCCTCAGGCAGACACGCGATAAGTTTCTACACCATTCCCTACTGTACTTTGGACAAGTTGGGACGTTCGTTCGAACTGCAATACGTCTGCTGGGATCTTTGGTCTGGTCCAGACCAGTCAGGTAAGTCATCAATTGAATTCTCGCAATAACAATGGCCAATTGGCTAATTTCATGTCTTAAAGATCGGATGATTTTCAAACAGTACTTATATTTGGCACTTCCATGTAGTCCACCATGAGTTTATCTAGTTTCGAATTGAGCGATCCGAAGCATATGACCACTATCCGCACTACAACTAAAATTTAATTCAAGCCGTGTGTGATATTTGTTTGTTTTATGCTATTTTAGGAAAGTGAGCTACGCTTGATCGCAAGATGGTCAAAGTTAACCCGAATCAACCAAGAAGGAAATATGCTACGCGGTCCCGGACTCGCACCAAGACCCCTCAACCCCGCATGCCATCCAGTAAGTTAATACCCAATCGGAATCGAAAATCGGTTTTGAGCACTACTCATTCTAATTTGAATGATTTTATTGTTGTAATTACTTAACTACACCGCCCTGCGAGTATACGATTATGTATTTCTTTCACCGGAAATGAGAAACAATTTCCGGTGATAAATAATTCGTCCTAAATCACAATTATAAATTATCATTCCAATGATCAATTTCTTGAATTTAATTTACAGGGGATGAGGAGGAAGGATCGGCTGAGGAAGGAGACCTTCTTATCGACTTTGAAGAGAGTGATGACGATTTCATGAATGGAGGTGACAGTTCGGGAGCCTCTGATGTGGACGATATTATGGATGCTTTTGACAGTGATGGGATGCCAATTCAAATCCCAGATGACCATCATGGAGTCATTAAACTTCCACCGGAATTCAAAAATGTTGCCCGAAAACGGCGGTTTCGGAAACCCTACTCAAGTCCTTCCTACCGCGAAACGAACTTCTTTGATAAAAACGAAGGTAAATTTAAAATACAGCCACATCCTATGACGCTGGGATAGGCCTGCTTGTGCCGTTGATTCACATTTTTTTTTATCAAAAAAGGTTACAGTCGTGATTTATACCTTTCAATTAACTAGGAATGACCAAGTTGTTTGGTCAACTGGATCAGAAGCTGCAACAGGCTGTAGAAGATTACGTCAAAGTAAAGGCTGACGCTGAACCCTTGGAACAGAATGCTGGGAAAGTTGGGGTCATGGAGTTGATTCGAGCGGAGATGCTCAATTGGTATTTATGCAAGCTCAATAAGATTCCTTCGTCCCACGAGCACGAGATTTGGAAGCAGACCAAGTTTTCCTTGAAATCCATCTATGTCCGTCATGTGGCAGAGTTGAGCGGAATCTTTCCGGAATCGGAACTTAGGGCACGCACTTTCCTGGCACAAGCCTTCCGTAATCAAAAGACTAATTATTAATTGATATGCCTACGTCCCTCTCTCATGCCTAATTTAATTCATACAGAGGTCGGTGACACTCTGGAGCTCAAACTCGAAAGCGCCCATCTCCAAGCTCTCTCCGTAAAACACACGCTCCGGCACCTGGGGAATGAGCTGGACGAGAAAATTGCGGCGAAGAATACACTGATTGTAAGAATTGTCCTGTAGAGGCTGCCGGCTATCTCAAGCGTAAAGTCTAAAACCAACCTCTGTTTCAGGACTTTCTTCAGCTGTACAGGAACACATTGCAAGAGCGCCCTCCGGAATTTGATGAAACGAGCATCAGGGGGCTGAAACCTTTACGGACCAGCTTTAACCCTCCTTACTTCAAGGATTGGCATGGACGCATTGCTGCCCCGTCGCTTTTTTCCAGGACAGAGATCACGTCGCTCATCGTTCTACTCACGTCCATGAAACAGAAATGTAAGTCTGCCTTGGTTAATTAAACCTTCGTTTCCTAGCATCAAAGAAAGAAACCAATGAATCCTTGTCTAAATCCTGTTTGACTTCAAGGGACCCTCAAAGATGCACGGGAATTGAGAATGAGCATTCTCAATTCCGTCCTGGAGAAAAAGCTCTCAGTGACAAAGGAGTTGGCGGACTCAGTGGATGCCCAATTTATTCTGGCTGCTCAAACTGACCGGGACGCAAAAATAGTGAGTGAGGTAAACATCGGTGAAGCAAGGGAGGGGGCAGGGATTGGAGAGCCCGGATTCCGAAGAGGTCGCGGGCGTGGAGGTCGCGGTGGTTACTTTGGACGCTTGCGTGCTCAGAAGAAACGTTCAACTGACTCTCCAACGCCTGGATGTGAAGCAGTCCCTCAAACACTGATGGCCTGTGCGAATTCAGTTCAAGTGCGAGACTGGTTCCGGAAGGAGAGCGAACGGATCCGAAGAATGAAGTATGAACAAATTTTTGACGAGCAGGAAACCTTTACCGTCAAGGATGTTGACTGGAACGACGTTTCAGCAAAACTGGTCGGATGGCTTTTTAAAGTCTTTGTTTATATAATTTAGTTTGAACTGCCGCCGCCACTTTTTAACTTGATTACCTTCCCCGTTTTAGATGAATCTGACAAAGAAATTGCGAATGGCGGAGGATTGCCGCAGTTGCTTTCTCCACGCTGCAAATCCAGTGTATGACAACAGGCGTCGTTGGGGCGAAGCAGAGAAAGCCATCTTGAAGGTAGGGCTTGTCCAACCCCGTTTTCAGTTGCTCTTTGCGAAACGATTTAAAAAGTAATTGAATTGTGAATTCCTCTTATAGAAGCACGCCGAGAAGCGGGAAGAGTGGGATCAGATCTCACACTGTTACACCAAGCGTCGCCCAGAGTTTATCATCTTCTACAAATGGCGGAAAGTGTTCGATGCTCCCAAAAAAGTTCTATGGGGAAAGGAGAAGGAGGCCAGGCTTCGTGCTGGGATCCAACACTACGGCGCCAACTGGAACAAGATTCCTGTCGAGCTCGGTGATTTTGGAGCCACCAAGAAACAAGTGCAAGAGCGGTAAGGGTCACGCCAACTCTCTACCAAAATCCCAAACCTGATCGCCCGTGGACTAAATTCCCAATTTTGTTTCCTTGCAACAGATTCAAGAAATCGCTGAACCCGATGCTTCGTTTTGGAAAGTTCACCCGAGTCGAGGACAGTTTGATGTTGCTCACAATGGAGAAGCTCAAAGGTCAGTTTCGGCGAGAGAAGCACTTTGGAATCATGACGGCCTATCTCCCCTGGAGGTACGAATCTGCATGGCGAGACAGGGCTGAGAACTTGTTTGCCGAATATATCGTCCCTTGGACGCTGTAAGTCTCCACACCCCCCTTGTAAACTGTTAAGTTGGGATGGGATTGGTGAAACTTGTGCCAACAGATTTCTGAATTGAATCCAATTTTGTGTATTACAGGGAAGAGGACAAAAAGTTGATTAGGCTTGCCGGAACAATGAAGCGGGATTGGAGTAAAATTGCCAAGGAGTTTAATTCTTTCAAGACTCGGAAAGGGTGTTTGACGAGGTTCAAAATTTTGGAGAAACGCCTTTGTCGCTTCGACTCATTGGAACATGTATGGAGTCCGAAAAATTATGTTCCGTTGCTAATTTGATTTGATTTTAACTAAGTTTGATTTCATTGTGTTGACAGTACCACGATGCTTACGCCATGATTCGCTACAATGTCATGGAGTATCAACATTTGAAGGACATTTCTGCACTTCTCAAGAAAATCCTTAAGGAGCAAGTTCAGAGTTTCACTGGGCTGGCCAGAGATCGGACGCCGACGGAAGAGGAACTCCAGAAATTTATTCTCTCATTTGACCGGGACGTGATGGCCTCCACCATCCAAATGATTGACATCTACATCATGAAGAGAGATGAGTACTGGAGCGACTGGAGAAAGAAGAATGGCGTCCAGCCAGGGGAGAAGAAAAAGACTCACGACAGACGTAAGTTTTCTTAAAGAAGAGCTGGAAACAGCATCCGTCCTCACTGCGTCTGTCTGTCAATCATCATTTATATTTCCAATCAGGTACTTTTCATCCCGAGAATACACAGAGCATTGCCTCTGCCCTTCATATTCGTGACGTCAAGCTCATCCCCCAAGAAACTTTGAAATTCGAGCTTACTCCTAGGGAGAGCGAAATCTACCGATACTACGCCCGGTTCTGCTCAACGAAACCGCTGAAGAAGGACAAGCCGCGTCCCTACATTCCACATGCTGAAGTCCTGGTCGTCCTTGACGATGTCAAACGGATCGTCCTCAGTGATGCCGGAGGGGATGGTACGCCTGAGGGTCCAGCCGGACGGAAGCGAGAAGGTGCTGCAGCCGAAGTTGTCCCCAAGAAGCGGAAGTACCAGCGTCGCTCTCGCTGAAGGCAAGGATACTACATATTGCTATGAGTTTTTTTTTTTTTTGGTTTAAGGATTTGTAGAGCAATTTTTCTAAGATCCAAATCAAAGTGACCTACAGATGCATTCTCATTCTATATTGTGGAAAGGGGAGATGAAGAATAAAAAGCATGGGGCTCCTTGTCCAGAAACTGAAGTTTACTTTTACAGACTCCACTTTCACTAAAACGAAACATTTCAAGGTTAAATTAATTTGAAATCAAGAGGCGGTCACCACGATTGTCTTTAAAATCGGAACTAAGGTTACTGAGTATGTACTGAAGGAATGCGTAGAAGAATGTCCACTGCTTTCTCCGCATCCAGATCCGTCCTCTGCAAGGCCCGAACTACTTCATGCTCCGAGAAACCCATGTTGCACAACTCCCGGAATAGGACAGAGTCCATTAGTAGGGGCTTCAAATCCCGATCCATTCCTCCAGCAGGCAGCGAATGTGGGATTGGGGAAGGACCTTGGGAACTCTCACTCGCACTCTGCCCTCCCGGAGCTCCTCGTCGCCGTCGTCGTTGTCTGTGCTGGGCTCCCGTTGGAACTGAACCTCCGTCGCCTGACCGCTGCGAATGCGCCGTGTTCGTCGCAGCACAAGCACCGTTGTTGCTATTAGGAAGTGGTGGGAAATTCCCTACATTCAGGGCAGCATGCTGAGATTGGGGTTGTGGGTTCGAGTTCCCGTCTCGAGATCGGGATTCCATTCCCGGTTTGGCCGAACCGCCGCTGCTACGTTGCCCATGTCCATCCACGGTGACTGATCCAGTTGTTGTTCTTCCGAGAAAAAAACGCGAAGGTGCAAAGCTGTCAATGATTCCTTGAATGAGATGTTCGAGTAATTCGTGACTACCCTCGAATGGATTTGCTGACCATTTATGGTCTTCCCTTCTTGGTAAAGCCGAACCGGGGTTTGGTGGTAAGATCCCAACGGGAGGATTTTCTTGGTCGGGATTCCGTTTTAAACCGTGGCCAGCATCTTCCCTTGACTTATTATGGGAACTGGGCATGGCTTGTTGTGTCCCGGATCCTGAATGTCCACGGTGCTGTGGCTCTAGCTGCTTGCCGCGCGACGCCGGTCCGAGCGGAAATCCTCCGGACGGTACGTTGGACGTATTCGGCATGGCTCCCGAAAATTTGGCCACGGGTCGTCTTCGATGAGATACCGGTTCTCGTCTGTCAATGCTGCTTGGACAGGGTGAAACGGTGACTTGGCTAGTAGGACCATGTCCCTGGCCACCGTTAACCCAAGAATGCTGAATTGAGCCCTCCGGATTGGACGCCAGAATTTTTCCGAGTAGATAGGACTTGGATTGGGATTTGGGGGTTGGCCTTGAGATTGGGGTCGGAATCGGACGGCGTCCCGTTATTTCTTCATCAAATGAAACTGGGGAGTCGCTTCCGGAGGAGGAATTGGAGAAGCAACTTGAGCCTTGCATTTTCTGTCGTCCGTTTCCACGAATTGAGTCGATGCCGAACACATTTGGGCCTGCGTGATGGGGAGGCTGGAACTGATTCATTGGTTCATGAATTGCCGTGTATAGGGATCCAGTTGGCGGGACATATTTCCGTTCTGGCAATTTGTCGCTCCCTCTCTGTGCAGCTGGTTCAGGACCGTTGTGGGGTGAAGGATTGGCCAATGGTGCGCTGACGTTGAGACCATTTTGGATTGTATGAGGCTCTCGCCTGATAGCGACGGATTCTGAGCGGGGATTGTTTATGAAGTGGTTCTGTAGGATAGTTGGCGTGGGCCTGGGAGATGCTGATTGTTGGAGCGGAGGGCGTTGGTGATTGGCTAAAGGTTTGATCCCGACGTTTCCAACTGTAACCGCATTCCCTGTCCCTGTTCCTGAGTTAGGTAGTCGATGAGTATTGGATGGTTCCGTTTGAGCAATTGCAGGTGTTGTCGGAGTCCCAACTTGACCATTTGGTTGAGCACCATCGTATTTCAAAACTTGCCTATGGAAGGATAAAGGAAAACGTTTAAATGTGCAAAGGTTTTGAGGAAGGATAAAATCAAGAAGCAGTGTACTGGCCGTACACTGTTAAATGCTGAACTAGTTTTGGATTTTCCTTGAAATCAAAGACAATTGTTTGAGCAAAGTCTCCAGGGCCCGTGGACTGGAAAGCAAAGCCAATTCTGTAGTAGTAGCACGGTCGGTTGAGGCATTTGGGAGGAATAAACGTACTCAGCACCTGAAGCTTCGACTGTAAATATATTTTCAATCAATCAAGGAAATTTGACACGAATTTTTACAAGCTAGAAATTCAAACTTCGAGTCCCCTTTCCTCACCGCGTTCTTGTGATTGCAAATATTTGCCTCGACGAGGTCCATGCACTGCCGATAGCTGCTGTCCTCACAAAAATATGCTTCGGAAATCCGGAAATTAGCTCTGTAAATATTGTGGAGCAAACTAATGGTGCGGAGAGTGTCCTTTCGTTGGGATCGAATCAGAACAATCCAGATGTGGTCCAGATTAGTTGTTCTTAGCTGGAGGGGACTTGACCAACTATTTTTCATTTCAAGAAAAGAACATCAAGAGTTTGTAAAACGTAACGGACGGCGTGCGCTTACGTTAGTTTGACGCCTTCAACGGCCGGCCAAAAATCTAAATGCGGAGAATATTCAGAATAATTTTCAATCAGTTGATTTAGATAAGGGGTGTTTGAGGGGGGCGGAGGTAGCCGAGCACCGGAAGCACCCAAAGTAGCACCGAGTTGTGGAGAGGGTTGGACCTGCGGCGGCGAGACCCCTAGCACCGTTGTTGGCTTTAAACAATTCATCCTAATCAGACAATGCAGTTTTTAGACATTATTGACATTATTTTGGAGGCGGAGCTGGAATTTAGGAATCTAATCTATGGCGAGTGCAAATCCAAACTTTCCGTGAGCTGGAGACGCGTGCATATGTATCGTTTTGAATGATAACCTTGAAGCGGCGGACTTAGCCCTCGCCTTCCATTCTTCCAGCTCCTCTTTGCTATGAGCTGCCAAGCACTTGTCGCCAAACATGCAAGGGACCAACTCCGTAATCCGGGGACAAATGTAGTACGTAACGCATTGGGCAGGCGGAGAGCGATACCTGCAGGCAGCGGAAACACAGCAGCCAATGGAAATCAAGCAGTGTACGACGACAAGGAGATTAGGAACATCTCATTGGAAATTATTTTGTTATTTTTCAAAAGCATACCTCCAGCCTCCATTTTCTGGAACTCCGATCTTCTGTAGGCCGAGGAGGTGATCAAGGTTTTGAAACATGGAGAACGGAACAGGGCCAGAAATGGCCCGTTTTATGAGTGGTTCCAGAATTTGCCGGATTTCTTGGAGACTGGATTTCTGGTCTGGAAACGTCTTTGACCATCTTTCCAAAATCTCCAAGGATTCTTGATACTATTACAAAACGAATCGAACGAAGTGGATTTGAGAACTGAGAACCATTAAGAATATTCCTTGGAATTTATTGAAGTGTGGAAGAATCTTCTGCATTTCCCCAATGTGTTCCCCGTATTTCTTAATGATGCGAGGCAATATCTTTAAAACGCGATATATAAATTAAGTAGTGCCAAGTTAAATTTACCTTAGCGGTGTGACAGAGAGCGGAGACGATGTGCTTGAAAACAAGAGGATCTGGACCCTCACTCCCAACAAAGCATAGTCCCTCATGCAATACGCCCTGATACTGCCGGAGTTCCAGGAGAATCCCAAGTTTCCGTTTAGTCAACTCCGGAATATCCGCTCCAGGATGCTTCAATTGCAACTCGATTCCCATGAGCACTTCGTGTAGGAGCCGTGACCTCTTGTCCACTTCCATCGGATCATGGGAAAGAGTGCGTAGGAACTATGGGGAAAAAATTAAATGAATCATTAGGAGTAAACGGTGGAACTATTGCGATGGACTATGGGAACTATTGTGGCCGTGTGTGATAATAATAACCTGTGGAATAGAAATGACGTGGATCAATTGAGTCGCGTGGCTAGGCTACTCCCCACCCATGTAAGAAAAAGAACCCAACCCAGGAATCATAAAATTAAGGTGCATTAGTAGGCCAAGAAAAGGAACGCGAGTGCCTGGAGAGAAAGCATTTTATAGTATAATACTATTACGTATAAATAGAAATGGAATAGATAGGGGATGTCCTCCTTTCTCCCAGTTCCGGCGAGAAATTAACTATTCACGACGTAAAGAAAGCCCAGCAATAGGTACACGTAGTCTTAACTTTTACCCGAAACCGTCCTAGTCCGACGCCCGCCTTTCCAACAACAGTTCATCAACAAGAATGAAGCAGAATGACCTTATCTGAATCCACTGAATGGACCCCGATCCCTAATTCTGCCAAGTCAACACGAAACGGGACAAGAACGTCAATTAACGCCAAGAACGTACCAAAGAATGAAGTGAAAGGATAAAGGAAAGTAACCCACCTGTGTTTGAGCGTCCACTTCCCACTTGTCGGTAAAACAGTCGAAAGAGAAAGTATAGTGTTTTGTTAAGCTGTAGAGAAAGGCACACGAGGCGAAATAAGATGAATTAAGTAACTAAATTATAAATTTAACCACAGCAAACGTGTAAAAGTGAGTAAATTACGGAAACAAATTAGTAGCAAATCTCAATTACTGCAACCTAAGACGAACAACGAATTTTATGATGAGCAGGCCAGAGATGCTGGAGACCGGACTGGATATAAATCAAAGAATGAATCGCTGGGACATTCAAAACGTTACTGTTTTCTTATGATCAATTGAATGCCTGGAGGATAGCATTGAAGAAGAACCGGTACGGAGCGATCCGCTTCAACAAGGACCTGATGACGGATTGCCTCCACTCCAACCTATCGCGAACTTTGTCAGGACTCGACCCAAAAGCCACTGACGACAACCTCGTCCTAGGTGGGGGGATGGACGAATCCGCTTATCGCAAATGAATTGAGAAGACTCTTGCCATTCGTCCATGTTTATAATTATCCAGTAACTGGATAACATTCTAGAATGGTTAAGTGTCAAGGGCCCAGAAAATGGAGTTGTGGAACACCCAGTCAGTAGAATTGACCATGCCGCTGTTTGACGAAAGAAATCATCAACCAGCAAACCAACTAATAACGCCTGGTTATCAGGTACCTTCTTTCACAGTCTCCTCGTCCCCGTCCTTCACTTTGAAGATCAATTTAATTTAAATGGTCATTTCACGCCAATAGAAAGTTCAATTCGAAACCGACAATTTCCTTCACTTCCGCTTCGTATCGTCTGTAAGCTTCTCTTCCTTTTGTGCGCTTTTGGATGACGCTTCTTGTTACACTCAGTCGACGACCTCAAGAACCAATGACTTTTTTTAATTTTCCATGATTCATGAATAATTTATGATGTTAACTATCATAAATTATGCGTATAAGTATTACGTTATACATATAATCATCACATCAGAATTAAGATTCTAATTAATAATAATTTTTGTGATTTTTCATCCGCCGTAATTAACCAAACACCGGAAAGGGATCGAGCTCGAGCTCCTATCCTCGAGTTTATTGACCTGACCCTCCGTGACTTTCATTCCGGGAGTCGGTCTTCTAAAGGGTCTGTCCGGGTAGGATGAGTATAGGAGGCAGATTGATGCGTCTAGCGCCTAATTGGTTCAATTCGCAATATGAATCATTCCTAATTAGTTCATGACGGGGTGGAGATTTATTTTGGGAGATGCGTTGGATTTGCATCTTCAGCATCATTGCATTTGGGCGGGGGTTGTTTCGTGTCTCTCGTTTGTCGTGGTGGTGGCGGCGTAAGGGAGGGCGAGGTGAGATGCTGTTTTTGTTCAGTTGGCGTTTCGGCTTTCCCTGGACTGGACTTGAGTTTTGGGTGTGAGCGGAAAAAGAGCGGAATCTTCCGAACTCCTCATGTCAATCAAATAAACACAACAAACTTAAATTCAGCGCATTCCGTCAGTCAGCATCAGCCAGCATCAGTCAGTTTCAGCTCCGTCATTTATTTCAGTTGTTCCACCAGTGCTTGAAGACTCCAGCGATAATTACGGCAACTTCGGAACGACTCGACTTACCACCTTCACCGGATGCTCACGGCGCATATGATCAATTTCAAGACCGTTGACAGGTAAGACAATTAACTTTAATTCGTCTGACTGATTAACTTTATTTTGTCTGATTCTTATACCCGTACACCAAAGTATTGTTATTTTTACGACGACGCCACGTCTAGTCATCTACACGTTTCAGTCTTATAATCATTTTTTTTTAACGAGAAAACTTCTAAATCAGTACAGGTTCTTCCTTTAGCGGCTCGCCCTGCCCGTAAACTTTTGAAATGCTTCCTCCACGAGTTGGCAGTGGCTTAGAGGCTTAGACGAGGAGGACTTGTGCAGTCCGCAGTGCTGTTCGGAAGTCAGGGATTAGCTTTTCTAATCTTCAGTTTCCGTCCCTTTGTAAAGGTTTTTGATTTAAAATATTTCCTTCAATTCAATTATAATCGATTCTAACTATCGCTGGGGATTGTAACTTTACGAATACGATAAGTTCAACAATATAATATTTTTATTATTCGTTCATTCAGAAATGCCACAACTGAAAAGTAGACATGGCTCTTCCCCTACCCCACCAGGTTAACTTTGAATGGCAGCGAGACTTCATTTTAACTCAAATTTTCATTCATTGTCCTAAAAGTAGCCAGGCTTGCCTGCCGGGATTGTCGTCTCCATCCTGTGAAAGGAAACAGGCGAGGAATTACATGAATAAGTCAATTTTTAGGGATTCTCCTTTGTGATTTGTCACTGGTTTCCTTGGGACGAGTAGAATTTGCAAGCTCACTTTTTTTTTGCAAAGAAAATGATTAGCATCGGCACCATTGAGTCATACTCCCTTCGTCATCCGAGTAAATCGGGATTCCATGTCCTGTGTCTATCGTATTTTTGGATGAATCCCCAAGTTTTCTTCCTAAATTAACTCTAAGCCTAGCCAAATACTACAGGAGGCAGTTATAGAAATGTCTGTCAACTGGTGACTGGTGACAGATCAAAGATGGGATGGGAGGGACCTCATTCCAATGTTTGCGTTAGGAATAGTTCCGCACCAGGGTGGTTTCCTTTGAAATTGATTGATTGTATTGGCTAATGCATATATTGTCTTAGAA
>Ga0194135_10001478_pt1 | contig 14105 bp, 10 predicted proteins | sample LitLau_LLRF_2013_FD_134024 | JGI IMG/M metagenome (GOLD analysis project Ga0194135, IMG submission 134024) | Freshwater sediment microbial communities in response to fracking from North America - Little Laurel Run_MetaG_LLRF_2013 (version 2) | ecosystem: Environmental > Aquatic > Freshwater >...
CCTTACTTTCCATACACTCCAAATTCAATTTCCATTTATTTCCGAAAATGTTGAAAAAGGGTTTCAACAAGTATGAATAAGTTCCACCCCCATTTTGAAATGCGGATGATGGAAAGTCATGTGTTCCAATTCTGAGCAGAAGGCACCTCCTCTCCTAACCGTATGTTTGTAAGAAGGGCTTGAATTGAAATGAAGGAAATAAATCATCCCTCTATACTTTCCCCATGTGTGCATGATCGGAGAAGATGCTCAGAAGAATTTCTCATTTACCTGCACTTGACACATGTTAATGAAGACTTCAACACGTCTTCTTCTGCCTCAAAGCCCTGTTGGATGCGAAATAAACCGCAACAGCAGAGGAAAGCTCGATCCGAGCTAAGCCCGTCCCATCATTCCCTTATAGAAGAACGTCCTGAGCCACGGTCTGTGGTCCAATGAAACTGGGGCTTTGACTCTTGTATGACAACAAAGTCCCGGGCTTAAGCCTGTCTCTCCTATATATCCCTGAGAAATAGAAGCCGTCAAGAGAAGATGAGCTAAATACCTGTCAATGTCCGCCGTGGTCGTTGTTGGGAAGAGCTGTCCCACCCTGGGAAAGAGATTCTCCTCCTGTCATTGGCCCATATTAACATGTCATTCCGTCAGGAGGGAAGACGTGGGATTTTGGACCCGAAAAGGTGTGAGAATTTGAAGCCTTTGTGTTAGGAATTCCTGGGAGAGGAGAGGAGGAGAGTGAGTCGTTTTAAGATTCGAAGCCAAGCCTTGTCAGTTTATTGTAAGTAATACGTGTTAGTTAACAACTTGTACCTAATCCTGTCTGAATGATGATGATAAAGGTGAGAAAGGGAATTCATCCCTCAGCCGCCTTGTTATTACTCTCCTTCAAGAATCAACCAAATCCTTCATCTCGACGCAAGTATTTCCCAGCCCAGCGCCCTCCTATCCCCAAGAGAGATGAAGATCTTGGGCGTTGGTGGTGGTGGTGAGGATAAAGAAGAGAAATCTCCATGCCTTTTTATTTTCCTTTCCAACAAAAAAGTAAAGTAACAAAGGGTGAAATTCTTGAGTCTGTAAAGCTTGAATTTGAAATTAAAGTGAGCAAGATGCCTAGAGACATCCTACGATCCTACCTTATGCTAAACCAAAAACGTTTCTTCATTTTCTCTAACGTCGGTGAACCATAAAGGAAATAGAAGAGTTCCTGGAGGAACCGTGGCATGGTTTCCACGCTTTATTCTTTCTACTCGAATCTTCCCTACGATTACAATTGAGGCAATTATGCATATTTTAGAAACGACGGAGATGTGATGGGGTTCTTTGGAAATGAGAGATTTTTCTTAGAGTGGATTGGGAAGGAAGGCTAGGCAGATAAATTCCAGAGACGCACCGCATGAAAGAGAAAGCTTCGTGACATTCCGTACTGCTGCCTGGGAATGATGAAATGAAATGAAATTGGAATGGTGGAACTGGATCATTTGCCAAAAAAGTCCTCCCGCCCTCCTTAATCAGAGTATTCATCTCTTAGCACCCAATTCAGAATCGGATCAAACGTAGGATTATGAATGAATGGATCCCTTGATTATCCCAAAATTCGCAATCTCACTCTCTCGATTGAATTGTAGGCAGCAGGGTTCTCACTTTCACCAAAGGAGGAAATTCCTCCTTTCTCCTCTCCTCGGCACATTCATGATCTACGCTCACGAATACCAGAGAGCAATAATAAAGCACCCAGTATTTCCGAATGCTCCTCCATTCCTATTGGTTTAGTCCCTTAATAAAATCCCGGGTTGTGATGAATAAAACAGAAAATTATGACTATGAAAGTTGGGTCGGAGCACGCGGGAAGGTTTCCTCCTGGGAATGCGCACGCCATGTGAAAGACAATGGAAAGTTCGTGCAAGAGTTTCATTAACTTCGTTCCGATATCGCGTTACTCTTGAGATGCTTTTCCCAAAGTCAGCCAGCTCTACAATTAAGATCAACGGAACTGAGGAGGAAAATGTTTTCATTAATTAATTATGAATTTTCAAAGGGAGCAATAGAAAAAAGGCTATGCAATACTTCATGTGTAATACTCGTATCCCCCTAGTGTACGCCAACTCTTACAAAAGAGAAAAAAAAAACAGTAGAAAGGATGGAGATACGCATCTCGGAATACATGCTTACCTTTGCTCAACGTCAATTAAACTCAGCTCCTCTTTAATCATTTCAAATCCTCCAGTATGTAATTATTAAATTCAACTTCCCAATTGTCATGTCCATTTGGCCAATGGAAAATCCTGGCGGGGACGCGAGTAGCGACTACTTGAGGGAAATCGCATGTCAGGAGGAATAGAAAGAACATCCGCAGTCAGTGGCAGGAGGTTATGTCATTCAGGTTTCCGTTTTTGTTTTATTTTAGAATAGAATCGGACTAAATTAAGAGTCGATTAATTACTGGAATAATTTTAAATAAACCTAGGCTTGACATACACCGGTAACAATATTGGGACTAGGTGATACGTATCATTATTATGAACAGTTGGCTTCTCACAGTTACAGATTAAATAACAAAACATATAGAAGAGATTTAATATAATTTAAAATTTTTACTTTTTAGTTACATCTCATTAATAGACTTTCCCTTTCCGCTATGGATTGTATGATTTTAAACATTGAAACTAAGAGTCATCATCATCAAGTGCTTCTCAATTTTGTCGTGATAATAAAAAGTAGTACCATTTAGATATGTCAAAAGTTCAATATTTAGTGTAAAGTAGAAACGTAGTTCCGGGTTCTTGTACACGTTATGACGTATTCCGGAACACTCCCTAAGCTCCGCCCCACTCCAAAACAAGAAACAAGAAACAAAAGGAGTCGACTCGACTCCAAGATTCAAAAGGAAAGCGTTTTGATTCTATTTGATTCTTAAAATTCACAGAAATGCTTCCACCAATAATCATTGCTCTGCTGAGAGAGGCATTATATTGAAATGAGCAATCATAAACTACAAATCCACACTTGGATTTCAGGAAACGACCGATTAATAGCATTAGAAAAGGTTCACAATTAGCACCATACAATTTAGCATGGATGACTTTTAGCAAAGTCTCGAGGTTCAAGCGGATTTGAGAATAATTACAGGAAAAGGTAAGCTGGTGGGAATCGGCCAACGACAATTTGGAAACTGCCTCTGACCAATTGTGGACAATCTGGTGCGCGGTTGTACATTTTAGTTTACTTGCGTATCAATTTTGTTCCCATACCAAAAAGATTCTTAAAAATAGCCTAGTTTCGCTCAAGTTTAGTCGTAAAAGCTAACAATAAGGATTGTCTCATGTAGCATTTCCGTTTTTCCGGTGTTATGCATTCAAAAGCGGATTAACTGGGAATTATTACAGAGTTAGGATTAGAAAGGGAATCTACCACCAACACGCCTGGAAACGCACTTGCAAGCACCGTCAGAGCAGACAATGCTACCAGCGCCTCAGTACTACTGGCAGGGAATTTATTGTTACGGTTCACAATTGTCATGACGCGGTGTGTAGATGCTGTGCATGGAATTAATTCTAATTTAGGCTATTACTAAATAAGTTTCCTATAACAAACAGATCTCACTGGTGGAGTCCGTGCTGCTCCTGTCTCAAATTAGCTCCAAACTTAAGTTTGTACGACTGATAAAGGACAAAACCCAAGAATCAAACAGTTTTGGACAGGTTGTTGAACATTTTAAACAAGATATGTGGAAGTAAGGATGATAAGTAAACGTTTATAACTTTTTTTTTGTTTGAAAAAGTCTTCCAGTCGTCAAAAATAATTCCAAGAATCGGAACTCAGAAACTCGGTTCTTAACTATTTAGAATATAGTAGGCCAGTTACTCTTTTCAAAATGTACTTTACGTTAATTTTAATTTCTGGAAGTTATATGAAGGGTGAATTGTGAAGATGTTGGAAAGAAGAGGATTTGAAGTGTCTCTCGTCTCTCGTCGTAGAGATGACGTGTGCATGATTGAGAATTATTATTGTTTTCTTCCTTCTGAGTATCTCGATCTGAGTCCCTTGCTACGGCATCTGGCTATGAGGACATGGAGAATTCCATTTTCAACCACCTGGAACCGTGTGACGCCTGGAATGGACCACGGCGAAGGACGTCGTCCTCCTCGTCCCTCGTACTCATAAATAATTCAAAAAGTCACCTTTTTTTAACTCCTTCAGTTAAGAACTCTTCAACTGTCGGATTGAATTTTTCAGAGTCATAGACTTCAGAAGTAGGAACTGCATTCCGGAGGAGCTCAATCAAAAGGTGTGAAGGGTCTTTGTTTTCTTCCTGACACTCTCATGCCTCTCTGCTTCCGTCTCATCTCCGCAAAGGCTTTGTTTCCCTCGGCTCGTCCACTTGGATCCTGAGGTTTTAAGAACAGAAAAGAAACCAGAGAGTTAGGAAATCGAAAGAAAGAGGAAACCGAAACCGATGCATAACTGATGAGACCGCTGCTGCTCGTTTCGAAAAGACGCTGATTGAGGTGGGTGGTGGGAATTTTATAAGAAGAAAGTTAGTGTTTAACACTCCAGAAGGAAATAAACAAAGGGTACAGTCCTGCTCATGCCCTTGGTCATGTCGGCTCCTATCCCCTTCATAATGGCGAATTGGTTCGTAGACAATCAGGAGAGCGGTAGCATCTTGGAGAACAAAGCGGATTACCCACACAGGGAAGCCCAATTCATTATTCTTATTATTGGGGAAAGGCATTGATTAATGAAGGGTAAATTCCATTCAGACTCCTCCAGAGAGCGTCATTAGGGTCCCATGGAGAAAATCCCGTCTTCACACCACACCGCGCTCTATACCTTCCATCCCTCCTATCGCATCTGGTGGTGATGATGAGAGGGTAGAAGGAAAAAATTTAACAAGGAGGAAATAGAGACATCACTACTACCTGTCCCTTTCTTCATTGCAAGTAACCGGAGATTCACCTAAACTTTACTTTGACTCATCATCAGCAAACAAAAGTCAATTTAATCGGGGAAAAAAGAGACTCGTCTCTACTAATAAGTCTCGAAGGTTATTATTAACTCGGGATTCGTGGAAAGGGAAATTACTCACACCTCCCTCTCATTTAGATGACGACAGGAACAGGAGGGTTTTGGGAACAAGTGAGGCATAATAGGGACGCCATTTTTGATGCCAGTGAGAACAAAAACTCAGACTTACGTTTAGCTGAATAATCCAAATGGCTCCATCATCCTCCTGCTCCTTTAAGGATTTTGTGCAATTTGAGGATCCTCGGGCCTGACGTCTGATTTTAATTTGACAAACTCCTTTGCCACCTCATCATTTGATCTCTGGGCCAAAATTCGAAGGATCGTCCATCCCGTCTCATCCATTTGAATCCGCTTCCCAAGAGCCAACCAACACGCACAGGACCCCTGAGCCCAAACAAACAAAACAGGTATAATATAATATTAATTCCATCCAGAGAATTTGATTATTAAACGCCGAGTCTTGAAGATTCAACATCTGGTTTGTTTCCTCGTGTGCTTCTCATTCCCTGTCTTTTCTAACCCTTTATTATCCAGAGTCTCCTCCTGCAAACTCAGGATTTCTCACGTGAGCATAATTAAAGTATCCTATGACATGATATGGGAATGGGGCAATAAATGCAAGGAATAATAATAAGCCCTTATTATCACTCGAGAGAGAACTATTTAGGGATCCTATAATTAGTCTCCTTATTTTCAAATTTGATTTAAAGCAACTCTTTTTAAAATTGCTTCTGGATAAACAACAAAAACAGGAGCAGGAGCTCCAGGGAGCATTTGCCTCATTTTGTCTTCTTAATCTCAGGTTTTAATTCAACATTAATCGAAATGCATCTCGCGGATCCAGGAATAAATGGTTTCCCTGCATTACCATTTTAGAAAATTATGAGCCTTCTTGCCGGCTGCTCCCACAAGGGCTGTGTTGCTGTGTAATACGGGCTTTAATTTCCAACACAACATAATTTTCACCGCATCTTCCTCCCGCTCTCTCCTCTCGAGGATCAAGACGTTAAGTTTTGTAATGCGGGTTGCGTCTGACAGAAGTTGGTCCTGGAGTCCCTGATGTATGGTCACTTTAGGCCGGGACATAAACTAACATGTATTTATGAGCATCTCCACAGCCGACCGCCGCTTCCTTGGGATCCACCATGAATGAATAAAATATTTTTCCATGTGCGGGATTTTTTACACGGGGACGGCACGAGAAGGAGCGGTGAGTGATGGGTTGTTGTAATAGAATACCGAACAGAGGAAAAGGGGACACAGGACATAAACTACACCGAAGGCAGATCCCTTTCTTCATATTTTAATAGGGACGAAAACACAAAAGACTGGAGAAAAGGAGGACATGAGGACCTTTGTACATTCTTTTTGTTTCACAGGATGAGAAAGATGGAGGAGGAAAGAAAAGGGAAAACAGTTGGTGGTGGTACTATACATAGGAAAGAAAGGGCATTTAAGTATGCACGCGTATATAGGCAGAAAGATAGGAAGCCATGGGAGGAGAGCTAAAGTTTCATATATTATGGAAAACTGAGAATAATAACTCAAAAATTATATAAAGTCTTAAGTCTCCTTGTGTTTAAAACTTAAGTATATTCAAGAAACGAGATATGATGTTACGAGAACAACGAAAAGGACAATTTCCATCTGAGAATGGAAGAAACTGAAGGAGACTCTCATCCCCGTCCGCTCATCCTTCCAGGATGTGATGGAGGAAGAAGAGGGATGACATTATGTCGTTATTAAATGAAAACAAAAGGAATGTTGATCATTGTACTCTCTCTGTGCGTACCTGGTCGACGATGTCACGGAGTTGCATGAGGGCCACGCCAACCAGGCGATCATCCCGGGCGAAGCAGTAGTCTTTGATGCAGATGTGAAGCTCAAAACAGTCAAGATGCTCCTCATTCCCAACAATACTGAAAGAGAATAAATAAAAATATAAAAGGGATTCGTTTCGTTTCCGTGTAGGTCTTTGCGTTGGTTCAATCAGAATCAATGAAGACGTTGAGGGGTATTTAGCAGAAATTCAAGTTATCTCTATCGGGTAACACGTTACGGAGCCAGTTTTTACCTCTGCGTTTCTTCAATTGGGAATCTTTATGATTCCAGAATTCAGTGAGCGCAGTACGGGTGGGAATTGAGATAATGAGGAAGTACCTCATAACGATTTAATGGGAAGGAGAGATAAGATTTAATGGAGGTGAGGGTAAAGGTAAAACTAAAATTTAATGGGGACTTACAAGTGGAAAGTCTCATTGTACTTGGGTGACCAGGTATTGGATTTGGATTTCGTTGTTTGCTTCCTCTTCTTATCCGATAAATGAGGACCGATGAGGTTGACTTCCACAAAGGGTCGGAACATCCCACTCGTCACTGGCCACTTGAGATCATTAGCCGCCACCACTGGAAGAAACAAAGGAGAATAGGAAAGTGTTCAGGAGTGGATAATTGCCATCATAACTTCATCACATTCCAATCAAAATAGTGTACACTAATCAACCTTCACTACCTCCACGGCGGGGAGAGAAATCTTATCAGAAAACAAAAGCTCTTTTGTTTCCTTCCCTCCCTTTGTCCTTTCCTTATCTTTTCCCAACAAATAATGAATTTCATGATCATCAGAGGAGGAAATCCAGCGAGTTGCTGGACGGGTTTTCAGTTTCATTGTAAATTGACTCTTTAGGTCCTTCTTTGAGTCCAATTATTGGATTCATAGCGTCTCCATTTAACGAAATGATCGGGAGCTGATAAGCATCAAGCATCAAGGGATGATAATGGGACCTCAAAGTCAAGCCTGACAATCCATGGCATCTAAATTGTTCCGAGAGAAACAAAAGGAAGGGGGTGACAGGGTGACAGTAGAGTGGCAGGGCTAGCCCTTCTCGCTCACGTCCTAATGGGCACACAAAGTCGAGTTCAAAGAGGGCTTGATTAGGATCCGAAGATTTATTTTGTCCACCAAACATGGACTCACGTAAGAGGGAGACTCTTTTATGAGTCAACATTTGGAAACATTATGGTTCAACTGCTTGCCCATTTCCTAACTTACAGTGGATGCCGGCTTAGGCGTCAAGGGTAAACTGATGGGGAATTAATTCGGATGACCTCTAGAATAAAAACCCACTAAATTCCATACAAGTCCAACTAAAATGTCACCCTTTGAAGTCTGATGAGAGGAGGATGAAAGAGTCAAGGAAAGTTATTACTTATTCCCTTTTAATACACCATCCCCACACTTTCCTTTTCCTGATCCTGAATCCTGAAAGGACCCGCATTTCAGTTTAGGTGCATAGTTACTTTTTGTCCTCCCCCTGCAACCAGCCTCCCACAATTTTACAAAGGAATGAGAAATTAAGTTAAATTAAAAGCTGGTTTGGAGGAACGTAAACCTGAAATACGATTAGCTCGTGTAATATTCTTAGAAAACGGAGAACCTGGAAAATGCTTTGGAGAAGACCGCATTCCTCCTCCTGCAGATGAAACTTAAGCCTTACTACGCCATGTCGGTTCCTTTTTATTAAATCAGATCCTTCCATAATTTATCAAGCTTAAGTGTGAGATTAAACTTTCCATAAAGAATTGAAAAATAATGGAGGTGGGTGACTGCGGAGTTGAAGAACCCGCCGTGAAACGGTGGGAATACCAAATAGAAATAAGAGAAATGAAGTTGGACTGACCTTTGACCGTCACTTTGTGTTCCCCTGTTCCAGGATGGGTGAAGAGATCAACTTGAATTGAAACTTCTCCTACACTCCCCTCATCCACACTTGGCATATCTGAAAGTTTAGAAGGAAAAAAAAAGTCCTGGAGAATATATTTGTGTAATGCACATGAAACGGTACGGTCGTGGCTTGGTTACATCAAAAGGGAGGAATATTTATTATACGCCGAGAAATGGAGGTCAGGTCAGGCATCAAAGAAAAAAAAGTTTTTTATTTAAACTTTCTGATCTTAAATTGGTTAACTTTTTTCCTTATTTTCTCTTCCGCCTCTTCGTGTGGCAGTATTAATCCCAAACTTCACCTTCCAGTACAGACTCCTCAAAAACTTCATATTTTCATTTTCATTCCCAACACGGAGGACTCCCCCTCCCCCGCTCCAACCTACACGTTATGTTTCCCATTACAGGAAGTATCCATAAACTTTTTCTAAAAGACGCTGCTCAGCGTCAGCAGTAGCAAAGCAACATCGGAGGCCTCACATCAAAACTCTGGAGAACTTCTCTACTGAGTTGGACTCACTTCACTGGAAAATTACATTTTAAAAGTGTTCTCCCAAAGGTTAAACTTACGACTAAATAAAAAGCCAATTCAATCCCCACCATCTGCTTCTACGCTGCAGATGCGAACATAAATTCTAATCATAATCATAAGCCCATCGAAATTTAAAAAAAAAATAGCTCAATTCAAACGGAAAAATAATTTGTGCAGCCAAATCATCATTTTCATTACTAACGAGAACGACAAGATTAGTCAAAAATACAACGATACCTCCGCCGATTTAAAATATACAAGACACGCCAGCAGTCGAGGGAGAACGAACAAACTCAACAAAATTAGTAAAGTCAAATAAATCATAAAATCTCTCCATCAACAAACACACAATCCCAAGGGAATTGCCAGAAAAGAAGGAGAACCAAACGTCAAAACTAGGGAAACTAAAACAAGACTTTGGTTCAGCCTTGTTTCCGGATGCAGACAGAAAATGGAAGGAAAATAAAACCAGGCTATCCTCCGAACTTCAACAGACGAACAGGATAATGAAATTATCTTCTTCACGTTAACATTCATTAGGCTTCTCTTATGTAAAACACTCTGGAGCCCGCGCTCTGCTTTCTCTCTACTACCCCATCCCCCTGCACAAAGATGCACTTAATGAACAGCTCATGCCCAAAAAGGCATCCAAACATCCTTAGAAATTCAGAACATCTAAACTATTAATAGGGGAGAGAAGAAGACTTTCCTCTTTACTCTGTTTAATTAAGAGAAAGGAAATTGGATTATGGAAAGGGAAATTCCTGTTTTCATCATCGGAGCTAAGAAAGTCATATTCTGTGAATATAGTGAGAGGATGTGCGCGTGCTTTCCTGTAGTAAACCACCCTTAGTTCTCCTCACACAGGTGATGTGTTGAGTATTTCATACGCAAGAAAGCAGCGTGGTGTAAGATGATGAGAGAAAAGGAAAAGAAGGTGAAAGTGGTGAAAGTGCAAGAAAGGGAATCTCACCTTGATCTGGGAGGCTTGGCTCAGAGTGGAGACTGTCCGTCCCATCGTCCCGATCCAAGGAAATGGCCCTCGTCTCCAGCGTTCTTTTGTCGTTGAGAGGGACTAGAGATAGAGAAAGACAGAGAAAGGAGTTGACAGAGCAGAAAAGGAAGAAATCATCAGTCCATGTCCTCTCACAAAGAATCACGCTCCCACAAGATAAGAATTATATACATGATGATCCCAATCATCATTTCTCCACAAATTAAGTGCGGACCACAGAGTATGTAACCATGATTTTGGCAACTCCGGGCTACACGCTCTCGCAGTCGTTCCAAGTGTAATAAATAAATAGCAAAGTGTGTGCCGATAAGAAAGAGGAGAGAAAGTGCGCTTTCACCGTGACGGTACTCATGCGGCGATAGAAGGGAGGGGGAGTGGGGCTTTAGCATAGTGAAAGTATTCTTAGCAGCAGGAATCAAGCAAATGTGGGTGGGTAGATACAGTGAGAAAGCTCACTTTCCCCTGTGGTGGTGATTGTTTTAAGACGGAAATGAGGGGAGACGGAGAAGCAGGCGTCTTTTCAAATTCCGCCTGATTAAAGTTTTCATATAAAATGTGTAGTTGAGGGCAATTGTGCGTCCCTGTTGTTGAAGTAGGGGTGAATTTGGGGAGACGGGAAGTAACAAAGTTAAAGTGAAGTTTTGAAACGGGGAAAAAGGCCTGAATGGGGTGTCAAATTATATGGAGTAGGTCTCTTAATGTGAAAAATGGCTTTTCATTATTACGTAACTTTTATAAGCCCAAGTCCGCTCTCTCTCTTCCCCGTATCTCGGCCTTTTCGCGTGTCGTCCGTGATGGTTAGGTAAGATGATCATGATGAAAGAGAGAGTGGTATAGTTTAAGTACAAATGAAGACGGAGGACACAGTCGTGTTTCCGTAATAATGAGACGCGTCTCGGGTTGTTCTTGCTTACTCTCCCGGTATACTTCACCTCTCTCATATTACGATGTTACCCACCACCACCAAACCTTTTAGTCATTTACTCCTTGTCTTCCTCTGATGCACTTTCCATGTTTTTTCACCCCATTCACATTCTGTGCTTTCTTCTTTTTTGTTAGATTATATTAACTCCCTGTCCTTCATTGAGAGAGACAGGGGCGACCACTCCATTCTCATTTCTTCCAATTTTATCATCATCATCCATCCATTCAATTCCATTTCCTCCTAAAAACTTCAGTTCTCACTCTACACTTCGTCATCACGAGAGACGAAAGGCCCTCATTCTCACGAAAATTGGAAAGACAAGAGAAACTTATAGCCAAGTTCTGAGATGAGCAAACTTTGGTCTTTTCCGAGCATTTAGGAAAAGTAATTTGAGATTTTGGAAGTAAAGGGAAGAATGGAGAGCGAGGGAGGCTCAATATCTAATCTGTAGCAAAGGAGGAGGATGACGCCTGACTACTGTCACTTGAGTCAACAAAGCCTCCTCTCACTTCCTGATGGTTTATTGTTTTTTGATCAAGTCCCTCTCTAAACAAAAGACGGTCGGAGTCGGATCTTGGAAGTTGAAAATGAATTTCAAATGGATATAAGCTAGAAAGTGAAAGTGAATGAAAGGGAAAGTGACAGTGGAAATGGACTCTGACTTCCTCCCTTGGCTCTCCTCACAATCAAGTCAACGCTCCTCTCTCCCTTTCTCATCCCCAAGGCGGAAGATGGGGAAAGGCGGGGAGAAAGTTTGGGTGCTTTTATTTTATGCCTCCCAGAAATTGTTCAATTTAAGAAACCCTGATTTGAATTTGAAACCTCAAAGACATCCATGTGAGAATAAAAGTTAAGCTAACGACGAGAACTTTTATAGATCAGAAAGAGTAAATATGGGAAACGGAGGTTCTTTAAAGAAAAGGAGAACCCAAAGGGAAGGCCTCATGGGTAATTTCACACCCGACTGAATTCCAATATATTTTTCGAGGACGCGCTTTGAAGTCTCAGTGAAGGATGACACTTATTTACCATAATTTACAGTTCCATAGCGTCAGTCACCCGAATAATACTTCTTCAATACTTCCAAGTTCCATTGATATCCCTATTTGTCCAGTGGGGAAAAGGGAAAACCTTCAATTTGTCATTTCATCTTTCATCCCCTCATACAAACTATTCCTTCTCCTCCTTCAACACGATTCCCGAGTCATGCCTCGAATTTATGGTGTGAATTTAAGTCCCATTTTATTTCCTTTGAATTCATCCCCTCAAGAAAAATTAATGTTTAAAAGGGAAGCGGACAAAGAATCCCAAGACAGAAAGAAGTGGTTTCATGCGTCCCATGCTGACTCGCAGCCGTGGATGAATTCTTTGGTTTCTGTTTGGCTCATTTAATTGGAAACTAAGGGGAAAGGGAGCGTGTACAATTAGTGAAATATTATTTACTCCAAATCTTTCAGCTGGATGAATCCCTGGAATAAATAAAGCAAAAGTTGGAGAGGGAAGGAGACAATGGCGGGATCGAATTACAGGAACTGTGACACGGCCATTGAAATAAGAGTCCTGTGAATCCGAAATCTTGCAGATAAATAATAATAACGAGTGAAAACAGAGTATTCCGCCTCATGTACCACTAGCTACTAACACAATGAAAACTCCAGTCATGCACACCTCGGACGTCGTCTCCGAGAAAGGGACAACTGCGGAAAAAACATGTCGAAATGCTTGATAGCATCAGCAAACTCGAGATTCAAAACAAAAACAGGGCAGTGGTGGCGGAGCGAGACAACTGTTGGGGGATGAAAGATGTGGACAGAATGACTGAATGGCGATAACGAATCCCCCAAGTAGTCTCAGTCAGCATCCCAAGTAAAACACAAAACTAGAAATTTACTTTCTGCATTTGGCACATGCTTTCCCTCCTCCTCCAGACGCCTGTCTTTGGAAGAGCACACACGTCTTTCCATCTCAAGGATTTTATGACCGTGCTATCGCTAGTATGGAGTAGAGTCGTAAACTTTTGCCAAAAAATGATTCCTGTGGAAGATGCTTGGAAAACAAACTCCACCAAAACCGTCATCCTAAATTGACTCAAATTGAAGACAATGGGAGTAGAGCCTTCATCGTTAAAAATATGCGCAGGGGTCAGTAATAAAAGTGTAATTTATGATTTTCCGAAAAAATTCTGTCTCCACCGCAGGAATTTATGAGAGCTGTATGCTTGTCTTCCAAATACAACCGGAACGATGATACCCCATGCTGAGACACGCAGCACCAAAAATGAAACAGAAAACATGGATTTCCCGCTGGTGAAAAAAGTATTAGCTCTCAAGCCTAATATCAACATTTTACGAATCTTCCAGCTCTGGAATTAAAGAAAAGTTAAGTATTCACCCAACATATTATTATATGGGTGATCCTGTATAAATGATTCGAGGAAAACTGATTGGTTAGCGTCTCGATTAAATATTGGCGGATTCCTCCATTTTTCTTTTCATTTTAACACACGTAGGAAAATCCCAACAAGAGAACGGGAGCCGACTTGAAAGATATTCGAATTGGAATTAAATTCAACATTCGAGTTTTTAACTTTGCATCCCTCCAATACGAGCTGAGCGTCGCTAGGCTGGGACGAAGTTAACTTTTTCATTTAAAAAACAATAAAATGGTAATAAAAGGAGCGTCTTTTCTTTTCTCCATTCCAATTTCCGCTGGGAGTAGAAAGTAATTTCCCTGAAAAAGAGATTCGTTGGGCAAGAGCATCTGTGGGGATTAGAAAACTTACCTTGGGTTGTCTGAGTTGTCACAAAGGTTTTAATGAGAGTGTCAGTCGTCTGCGTGTAGAGGGAAAGTGCATAGCGGAGTGATTGAAGCTCCATTGACTTTTCCA
>Ga0194135_10001479_pt1 | contig 14093 bp, 10 predicted proteins | sample LitLau_LLRF_2013_FD_134024 | JGI IMG/M metagenome (GOLD analysis project Ga0194135, IMG submission 134024) | Freshwater sediment microbial communities in response to fracking from North America - Little Laurel Run_MetaG_LLRF_2013 (version 2) | ecosystem: Environmental > Aquatic > Freshwater >...
ACCCAGTATCGTCTCTACCCTACGAAAGGAGAGAAAGAGAGGGTCATACACACACACACACACACAGAGAGAGAGAGAGAGAGAGAGAGAGAGAGAGAGAGAGAGAGAGATGGAAAGAAAGGAGGCGAGAGGCAGGCGTTTATTTGTTGTTGTGAAGCCTCGAGCTATCAAATTGACTGACCGGTTGCACGAAATTCCCGCCACTCCCTTTCCTCCCTTTGTTCTCACCTTCAACTTGGAAAGACTCGTCCGACCAACGACCAAGTAATAGTGTTCTTTCGGGAACAAAGAACGGTCACATTTAAGTGTATTATAGGCCACAAGTCAACTCTGTGAAATTATGTGGAGATGGGAGACTTGGAGGTATGGACTAGAAAATTATATTATGTTCCTGACGACGATGAAAGTGATAATTAAAAATTAAACTGATGAGGAAAGAATAATGAGTTTATTAAGATGGAAGGAAGTGCACAAAAAGTAGAACGAATGAGGAGTAGTTAAAATTAAACAAGTAGAGATGGAAGCTTATAGTAAAATCTTAAGGTATAAAAGTAATTAATTAATCATGGAAAGTACAAGTTGTTAGAATTTGGGTAAAGTCTAAACGGAACATATGTCTGTCTGGTGCTATTATAAAATTAATAATTGACAGATCGGTTAGTTAGTATAGTTAGTTTATAGTTAGTAGCTATCATATAGTTAATACTAAAATTATAATTAAATTATTAATGTAGCTTCACTGGCAAGTCTTATCATCTTCAGCCTTTACAGTTCACAAAGAGTTCAGTATCAAGTGTGATGACTATTATTAATATACTCCAGGTATTGAAAATACATTAATAAAACTTGCAATGAAAAGAATTAAATAATTTACGAATGCTTAAATAGTAGCCCTTAATACTAAAATAATTTAACACAACGTATAAATAGTAAAAACAGTATCATATTCTTAATACTCTTGGCGAATCAAGATTCAAGTTAGATTTACGCCATAATTACGCCACAGTTGGAGCGGCGAAGCCTACAGTGACATGATTGTTAACAGAAGCGTCTTGTCTGTCTAGTTCTAAGAAAAACATTCGAATAACCCACAAACAATACATATCAAAAATGACTTCGGACAATTCGACGAGACTTAAGCCCTTGGTTCCGTTCACGAGTACAGTGATGAATAGTGTCGTGTTCAGTATAGACATAAAGAGGAACCCTCGCCACCACAAATTCACTTGTCTTGCATTTCTCTGGTAAGATTAAAGACCCCCATTATTAGAATACATAGATTACATGTCTGAAGAATATTAATTAATTGCTGCTATTTCAACTACCTGTTTAACTGCTCTATACAGGTACAAGTGAAAGGCTATGCAAGCGATTCCAACCACAACTGCCATAGACAGCACCACAAAAATCAATGCTACAATACAGACAACAGCAATTAGCACAAAAGTTCACTCAAATACTATATAAACTCCGCTTTAAAATTCGAAAACGAAGAAAAACTTACGTCCACCTCCAAATCTTCGTTGAATGTCTTCAAAGGCGTCGTCAGACTGAACCTTATTGCTATCCCCATCTCCTTTATTACGAGATTTGGTTGGCAGATTTAAAATAATCGCATAGATCACTATTGAAATTATCATGGCCATCGTGTAGATCCCAGAAATCGTCTAGTGAATGTTTAAAAAGAAAAACTTTAATATTCTATTACTAGAGCTTAAGTATGAATTTTTTACAGTAATTTTATTTCATTGTACTCGAACTTACAGCTTGAATAAGAGCGATGAATTTCGAACCTTCAGCCAACGTGACCCCTGGGAAACAACAGGGGGCTCCTGGAAGTGCAGAGGTCAGCCTGGCCATCCAAACAGTCGTCCGTCGGCCGTCGTACGATCTGAATTGACTCGCCATCCTCTTAAATTTTCAGAAAAGTAAAAAGTAAAAAAGGACTCGAAGAAAGGAATGTGTGTGAATGTGTGTCTACTTCTTGTAAAAGCTGACAACACAAAAGATAAAAATAGAAGACTTTTTGGTGGTGGAGGTTGCAGTTCAAAAAGTCTTCTTCTTCGGTTGTCACTCGAGGAAGGGGATTCTTCTATCTCACAAGTGCATACAAAAGTGGCTTGGGTTTGATTTGAACTCTCAGAGAGATTCCTTCAATATTATCTCGATTTCTGTCTCTTGTACAACTTGTACTGCAATAAACCTCCTCCTTATTAGTAGTGTCTCTTTGGTATTATCTCCAGCTTATATGCTTCTTCAATTTTATAGAGTTCTTAGCATTATTATTATGTAAGCTTTTCATAATCAATCCGACGATTATCTGATACTTGTATGAGAGAGTCAATTGAGTTCAAATCAGACAATGCATCATAAATGATGGATATTCGAGAAGGCATTATTTTGGGATTTTGGCATCAGAAGTATTGTGCTATGTAATATTTGTAGATTGTATGTTTGGAACTCTGTAAGTCTTTCGTCTATGGAAATCAGTAGGTAGGATTATTTAATAGGACAAGAATAATGGTATTTAATACAATCATTATTGTTCAGGTTTTAAAACCACAGAGTCTCTATGTGATATCATGCAGAAGTGTACGCTCACGTTGTAATATAGGACTTCCTGTCTGCAGACTTCACTGCCAATTTGCTTGATAGCGTTCAATGTTTAAAGTATGTATAAATGTTAGCATGCAGAGTGTGTATATCGTATCGATCGATCGATCCTCTATTAAATAGTGCAATATAGACGGTGTAATATACAAATGGTATCGACGATAGTCTCATCATCATCGTCGTCATCATCGGGTCACGGGTTTGGCCAAGGTTTCTTTTGAAAGGTGAAGGTGTTAAAGAAATTGATATTAGAAATTCTAATGAATAAGACTATCTTGAAATCAGGAAACTTGGTATGAATCAATAAGTAATCACATACTTTCACATGGACCAACACCGACCAATAATTCGAGAGACTCAATCCATAATTCATATTGGACATTTATTTTGTAAAGAAAAGAAATACTGTTTCTCCAAGACAGCGTGTCTGCAGTGTCTGCACATGTTGAAATCTATCCGACTTATTTGATTCTTATCCTGCACAATCAAATTATAATGATTCAGATGTCTATCCGCATGATTTGAAGCACATTTATATTATCATTTTATCCCTATATGTACCATTAAAGCCTTGTGTATGGAGCAAATAGGCAAATGAATAGACAAATGAACTGATATGTATGAATCAGTTTATCGTGTGTATAAATTTTGATTCTACTCAAGCGCATAGTATGCAATGTCGCAAACAAATCACAATTTATGCATTCAGATGGAGTTTTAAAGGGTACTGCGCTAAATTTCTGATTCTAACAACATTTATAGCATACAGATATGAAATTGATAGTATCTTTATAAATAAATAAATAAAATGTAATAACAGATAAGACTCGACTAGACTTCATGAATCTCGACATCTCAACTGTTCTCCCAAGATGTAAAAACGGTTGAATGTAGGATTTGTATAGTTTTTAATCAGACTGAAATGTCTTTTATCATCTGAGGTGCAAAAGTTTTCTTCTTTAGCATAAAAGGATGAAACTGTATGAAAAAACATTTGACAGCAGTCTATGTGGAATATGCACGCAGTTTCATTGTGAAAAATCTCAAGAATTCATTATGTAAATCAAACTCAACTGCATTGGTATATATACTCAAGTTCGATCTATTTCTTAACGAGAACTATCTAGAAATTTTTATGAGTCGGCGATATGTAAAAATTGTAGATGCATGTGACCAGCAGTCAAGTTATCTTTCGCTAAGTCATGCATCGCCGAAACTAAATAAAACATTACAAGAGATTCTGAGCAACTTGAACAGGAAGAGTGGCTAAAACTGAAGTTCTTCACTGTGCACTTTTAACTTTTGAGTTGACAGCTTATTCTTTCTAACAAATAGTGAGGAGGAAATACCTTGGGTTTTATTTAAAGTTTTAATTACCAATAGGAATCATGGAAGGTTGTCCAGAAATTAACGGTCATTATCCGTGGCAAGGACCAACTTTCAGGGGATATAATCAGAATTCTATCACACAAAGTCCAGGTTTCATCAATAATTCTCTTCGGAATAATAATTCAAGACAACTTCCTCTCCCACCCATTCCTAGAGAAACAGATCATGAATATCAAGATCCTGGAGAACAAGGAGATTGTGGAACATTTTCCCACTTCAGGGAACTTGTTAATAACTTCTCAATTCACAAATTTGCAAGTTCCATATTTTCTTTATATATCCAGTTTAATGCTCGTGCAATTATTCAATAGTTAATTATTATACCATAATCTTATAATACCTTTTTAATATTCCAGCTACTATTGATGGCTTCGATTGCTGGAATGTTTCTCATTATAATTGGATTTGTATGTTATGTCTACCAACTCGTGGAGTTCAGAAACGCTCTCAATCGGATTTCTAATGGTCAAGAACACCTAATTGATTGCTTTGTTCATATTTGGCTTCTTATCGACTTTAGTGAGTTTATATCTTTGTTTGTATGGAAATGGGAGATAATATTATAGTATCATTAATTTTTTAAAATGGAATATTTTTTTTTATATCAAATTTCAGTTTTGAGTTTGGTTATGGTGTGGGAGATCATTGGGTTGTTTTTGGTGACTCTAATCACTTGCGTTGTATTCATTGCTGCGTGTCAATCAGAGAGAATGGTAAAGTATTTCTAATTCTAATTAATGAAAAAGCATTAGGTTATTTAAAGAGTGCAGGCACTAATTATATTTTTTGATGCATTTAAAGAGAGAATGGAATGAAACAACCCGACTGGTTACGAAATCATTTTCACTATTTTTCCTGGGACTGATGAGTTGCTACATCCAAACTTCAATGGGAATCGTTCGTCATTCAATCTTAACAAAAATCAACGGCTGGCTGAATTGTAAGTATTGAGGACTAGATGGTATTTTACAGTCTCGAATATATATGAATTAATGTCGATCTGAAAACCTTAGTTATACATTTGTTCTGATGTTTTTCTGTTATTTAAAGTTTTACTTTGAGAATATCTTATGAATTGACGAATAAATGCACACAAAACAATCGATTGTTATTATTGTTGTATGTTTCAATTTGTTGAAATTGTTTGCGTTTCATGGTTTTTGCATCAGGTGCTGTATACACGTTATTGTTTAATTAATGTTAAGGTTTAATGGCAACTTTCTGAAGGTACAACAATATCCGCATATACTTGTTGTTTACGGAATTCAAATTTAATCGGAAACGGGCTGACCCATTTAAGGAGCACTAATATAGCTTCAGTCATTTTATGATCATCGTCATCACTTCTAAAACCTCAGTGACTTTAAAAACTTCTTCGTAATTAACTCGGAACAGAGTTCCACGTCAGCAGGGAAAATAAATTTAGCATCTCATTATGGTTCCAGCAACACAAGATTCACCCGTAAGGACTGGTTTTGCCCTGGAAGAAGTCATGAGCTCAGACCCAATAAGCAAGGTCATCAAATGGCAATACCGTGTTTATGGAGCTGGTCAATTTACCAAGGTACGTCATTCTTTGAGAGTGTACTATCGTCTGCTCACTGGTTGTGACATAAGTGCATTCATAAAGGGTATTACTTTCATTTTCAGACGTATTGTTTGATTTCTGCATGTGCGATTGTTGTGGCTATCGGAATTTTGCTGAGCATTGACATCAATCGATACTCATCCTTTGAATCACAGATGCATGAATTTCTATTTACCGTCGATATCAATCTGAAACTTCATGCTGGTAAGGCTCCTTTAGGTTAATTTTGTACCATATTTAAACAGCTTATATAACAACCAAAATTATGATTTTCATATAATTTGGCCCATAAGTATATATATTATATATATATATGACATTAGATCGCATTTTGTAACTTATAATTATTTTTGGCCCATTCCAGTCGAGTCTTACTTCCTCATGTTCCTCAGCGTTCTTTTTGTGCGAGCAGCCATATACTACTTAGCTGGATCGTTAATGAGCAAAGCCAAACTGGTAACGTGTCGCACATATTCACACAAACCTTCTCTTGAAGTTTTTAATTTAAAAAAGAATAACTTCTATAGAAATCTTCCATTCTTATTGAATGGTGGGTTTCTCTCGTCGTCTTCTTTATGGCATTGGAGTCTGTAATGTTGATGCTGGTCCATGATTTCATTCCTGAAGCTCAAGCTCTCTTGATTGCATTCTTCGTATCTGATTTAACCGTTCAAGTTTGCCTTCTCTTTGTTGGTTGGGGATTCGCTCTTTCTTGTCGGAAGTACCATAAGTCCACCGTACCAGATTCACATATTACGGAACTTCCCAGCGACGAAATTTCGAATGTTTGAACATCAAAAAATCTTCGTAGAGATTTAGCTGCTGTTTGTATGAAATAAAAACCTTTCTACAAAATTACATTCCAGATCATTCATTTTGTTTTTAACATTTCAACAGCTTCAAATATCGTATGCATCTTAAATACAAGCTGTGATCCATTCAGGTCACCTGCAATTCATATTTATATGTGTTATCGAATTCATTTCATATATGACCTTCTGACACTCCTGAGCATCAAGGTGCCTCATCAAATACACAATACTGTATCTGAACTTCATTAATAATAGCTGTATTGAAATATTCAGTCAACAATTATACAACTTTTTGATTCACAAATGCATAACTGAATTACAATTTATTCAAGGTTAGCTAAACTCGATACTTTCGTGATCATGAGGCAATCGTACACTTTAGTTAGAAAAAAGGAGATTTTAAACTATGCATAATGATTACGTTAGCATTTCCTACACTCACTATTACAACCTGTTTAACTATCAAGCTGTAAACCAAACGTAAGGTATACATTTTACTACGAGTAAAATAAACCTTCTCCAATGCGAATGTATGAATTTTGTATGAAAACTTATTGAAACCAATCCTGCGAGCCATAATCTTAATCTCTCGCTCATTTCTTGGACGTCAACGCGTATTAAATAATAACCCTAATCCATTCCCTCAAATAATTAATACAACACCGCTTAAATGACGTAATATAAATATAAGCGAGCTGGTCAATTATTTACTTATTGGAGACAACGTTCTTGTTGTTGGCTTATTTTTGTCGGAAAGATTGGGATAGTGCAGTGTGTGTATATTTTGTATGCATAGATATAATACAATCAATAAAAAGTCCGAAATTGATGGAATCAAATCAACATATAGATCAAAAACTGTGTATATAAGTCCTTGTACTTGACTGATAAGGAAGCATATAGCAATACGAGCAATACTCCTCATATTGTCGATGTTTTTAGCCTGCTGCTATTGAACAATTTAATACATATTATACGCATAAAGATAAGCATTAATATTATAATCCTGTCTATAACCATAAGCCACTAAAACCACAAGAGCTGATGAATCGACTGGCAAAACAGTAACAGGGTACAAAAACAAGTTGCTTATTTCGCCATGAAACTACAGTTTTCTGAATGCATAGAACCAACATTTGAGCCATTACGAAGAAACTGTGAAGTTCATCTTCCACGTCTTCGCCTATGCTACAACTTTTTTATTCTTTGAAGACACACGACGAAGCTCATCTGACGAGTTACATAATCATAACATCATCATCATCATATGTGAAATCCTTCCATTGACACATTCGATCTCGCGATATTTACTTGCTTAAGATATTCCATCATCGATTTATTCTTTGCGTGTATATTTATGAAGAACATTTATTTTTATCATTTAATCTAGTTCAAGTTGTGGCCTAGATCACTGTCGTTGTTCTTGTAGTGTGTAAAACGCTGTGTTTAGGTTTAATAAATAGACTACTGCTGACTCGTCATAATGACTGAGAAACATTTTAAAGAAGTTTTAGTGACAGTTCTTTTACTAATTTGCTTTACAGACTCAGTGCTCTGTAATTATTACCCCTCGCAGAACAATGGGTACTATTATGACAATCGGAACCAGCAAACTTATTACCCACAAAGAATAGTTCGGAGGTCTCAGCCTGGATCATATTCAGATTCGGAGACAACGATACCCCAAAAACCAAGACGAACTCATTACGGACAAACAGCGTAAGGAGAATTAAGCTTAAATTATGTTCCAGCCAGTTAAATGCTTATACATGCTCCGTATTAACTTCAGTCAAGAATCCATCAAGTAAGATCTGCTGGCTCATATACTGCAGGATTACTTCTCATGTCTTTACATGACTTTTTACCTTTTTTACATGATAGTTTTTAACTGCCATTAAAAATTTTTATAATAATGGGAAGAACAAAACTGTCAGACATTCCTTGTATAGTACAAAGTTCGAGACAATGTTCTAGAACCTCAAGAAGATTGACTCAGGATTTTGTAACTTTACCTTATCTTAAAAACACGATTGCTCAATTACTACATTTATATTGACTTTGACTGACTCACACATTCTGGTGTCACTCGATAAATCGATTCAAGGTTAAAATATTCATAAATTCCATCTCCCCAGTGAGTGTGTACGTGTGACATGAGGTCCAGCTTTATGTATGACCGTATATTTTCGATTAAGACAAATTCAACTTAATACACAAGCCTGTTTATGTTTATATATTGGATAACTTGGTAGGAATTAAGTTAAATGTCAAAGGTCCCTAGTTCACGTAATCACGTATTAATTCTGTCTGTCTTTCATATTCCACGTTTATTCCAAAAGCTTCGAGCCCATATTCACAGTTCTTATCTGAAACATACAATGGCCTTCATTTTACTAGTTAACTCTGGAAATAACCACTTTCGCTTACAATGCCAATTTTAAGGAACTTTGAATGCATTGGTAGCTTTCTTTGTTATTGATTGCTTGCCAGCAATAATTAACCCAGGGATAAACTACTGTAATTTCAGGTATACTGAATCTACTGCAGATCCATCCTCACGTTGGACTGGACGTTGGTTTCCCAATAATCCAAGTGCTTCTAATTATGGAACTCAAAATCTACAGAAGGACAGACACAACCGAGTTCAAATGGGAGTAGCAAATTCAATGTGTGATGACGCCAAAGTAAGTCCCACAACCCAGTTAATATTCGCGTTTAAGCTCCTTTTTGCATACCATGCTCCAATTGAGAATACAATTTCTGCCTTCGCAATGAAAGACTTCCACTGCTTTAAAGTCACTCTATTACTGCTTGACTAAAAGTTATACATCTTTAAGTCAGTGGTGGTCCCACGTGCCAATTAAAGACGAGTAATAACTTAGCTGAAAAAAGCAGCACCAATCTTATGTTGTAATGATACAAAAACCGTGAATAATTCCATGGACCAAATCTGTTTCCTGGAATCGTACAAATCTCTTCGTTAGTTAAATTGCTGTAATCTTTAATTCTCTTCATTCATGTATTATCAGCAACCGAATGGACCTAACAATTTGAAAGACTTTCGCTGAGATGTCTAAGTTACAGTCGCGAATTAAGGATAACGCAATTTTCGTTGACTTATTTCGAGCCACAAACATTACAGAAAACGAGCTTTCACTAATAATAATCTTTACAGTGGTAGAATTCAAATATACTCGGAATTAATAAGAATACGAAGGCGATTTCGTCAAAAGCTCTTAATCGGAAATTCTACTGAATAGTAATGACGATATTTCTTACATTCTTATATCTGTACATATGAGACTGCACATATTGGCGAGTCCGTGTGTTTACTGCATAGTCTCATACATGTTATTCTGTTGTAATTAATGATGTAGAGTAATAATAATACAAACAAGAGATAGAGTGAAAGAGTTTCAGAAAGTATTTTATTGTGGTGTATAGAATGGAAATGTGGGACACACAAAGCAAAGGAATATAAGACCTCGGAGTAATTTCGTAGTAATATTAACCCACTTTTGCAATATGGACTTATGATGTACTCCTCAAGTAGAAGTGATTTCATGTCCACTATGGTGTATTGCTATAAGGAAGGTTTTTATGTTCTCACCCAGGGGGATATTCCGTTATGTTATGCACCCAGAGTAACTTCGACAAGGTTGATCTCTTTCCTAATACATAATACACCAAATGCAGTTCCAGACCAAGGCCAAACAATTTTAAATCCCAAGAGGTCAAAATATAAAGATTAACATCCTCTCATTATGTGTAGTATTATCTGCTATTTCATCTTTTTCACTATCAAAGCCACAAGAAGTGTTATTAGTATAATTAATGGTCTGCATGCACAATAATTTTTCGAGTCCAGACAACGAACTACAAAGAGGTAAACTAAAGAACAATTATGTAATGAAAGTCCCGAAATTATCATATAGCTCGGACAATCAACTTGATAAAATTACCAGGGCATACGAAATGAGTCTCAACGTTTAAGTCGAAATTCCAAAAAATCTCTGCACAGAATTGAATCAAGAATACCTTATTTAACTTTTATAAATATTTTTCAGACAAATCTGACGTTGGACTGGGACTTGTCGCCCATCAACCATACATGTTATCACCCACATGCGAGATTTCCACAAGACATGACGCTGGAGCCATCACTACATTGTGACAGACTACCTCCTCGCTACGTTGTAAGTTTTTGTGCATCTTTTTTTCATTGATATTACAATATAATGCTCATAATATTTTCCCCATTTGTGCGTAACAAATTCAAAACATACTTATCGTTTGATTTCGGTCAACTTCATCTGAGCATAGCAGAATAACTTGCCATGCATCCTTATATATTATAGAACTATGTAACTCACTGTCTCCGGGAATGATATTTTTGTCGGATCAATTATCAAGTGGAGAAAGGTGAATAGCTTCACGAGCTACGTTTAGTTGTGAAAGTTTTTAATACTTCATTTTAATCTCAATTAAACCTGACTAACCTCAAGAGATCATTCGGTTTGGTTATAATTGAAGACTCTACTTTAAGTAATCCACGTTTCCCAACTGTTTTTTAAATTACAGATTTGGACCTACCACTTCAACTCTTACTCTTTTGAATTTCTTATTTTGTCCAAAACTAACTGTAAAGCTGTAATTGACTTTTCCTGTGCTCATGCATGCTGACTTTTTAATGTCAATAATTGAGATCCAGTTGCTTGAATAGTGTCATTTATCACGGGTAGATGACCAGACAATTACACACAGCAATAATATACAAGTTTTTGATGCATCACAAAGAGAAAGTATTTGGATGAGACTTGCTTCAGGGTGTCTGATTAAAAGGAGAAAGGAAGACTAAATTGAGACACACTACATATCTAATTTATTGCAGGGAAATGTCAAGAGCTTTCTGTTCATGGCAATGGTAACCTTCATTTCTTACGAAAACTCAGCCAACAAAGATCATCCTTACTTACATCCTTCTAATTAACTGAGATAATTTCCAAAAACAAACAAACCTCTAGATAACAAGCTATAATTTGCTGCCTCTTGTGACTGCGTGGGATTATTAAACTATATTAATTGAACTAATTCACTGTTCTTCTAATTTCAGCCTGGACACGTGTGTATGAATAGACGGATCCTATATTTCGAGAATGTTCCTACTCAGTAAGTATATTTTATTTCATCTGCAATCTATAAACTGGAACTGATCTATATGGAAATCCTGTCGATTAATTCGGTGGTGTTTTTAATGTAATCATCTATAGTGGAGATCATAGACCTTTGTGGCCGATGTTTGGAGAATATGTTTTTGTACCAAGGGAAAGATGGTTACACAACATTGAGGTGAGATTGAGCAGTAAATCAGAGTTATGTATCCATTTCATGAAGTTATTCCACCCTGTTCTGAAGTATTTGAAATGCAACAACAACTGAATACTGAAAATATGCTGAACATTGCTCCATGAATGACTGACATTTTAACAATTTGGTAAAAACACGTATGTCTTCCATCCTGACCTCGTTTGATTTAAGACTCATGATAAAATTGTTCCAATAGATCGTAAAAGCTGCAATATGGAGAAAGTTTGAACAGCTACTCATTCTGTTTCGTTCTGTTAGAATCTTTTTCGTTTATCCTTATTCTCATTACGTCAGATTCAACATTCGACAGGCTATCTCAATTGCTGACAAATAGACTATATAGAAGCCAAAAAGTTTCTCAACAAGTCGCAAACTAAAAGCCTTAACCTTCGGGAGCTTTACATATGCCTAAACGGTTTCGCTAACCATGTACTATGTAGACATCCAAATTTTTCCTAGAGATTCATTACTTAACGGAGTCTGATATCTGTCTGTGAAAGTTTCAGAGAGAGAGACCTTCGTTTCATGGGCTGCAAAGTGCTTTTGATGATGAGGTCACCCGGTGCATAAAATTTTAAAGCTGAGTCAGGAAATGTGAATGAGAGAAATAGATCATCTCAAAGAGAAAGCATACCACCACAAGTAACGCAAGTATATCCGACCAATATATAATCTTCTTCGCAAGATGGTTTTTTCATGATCTTCTTGATCCAGTTTTTTTCTATTCCTAACTTTCTCCTTTCCAGTGTGCGGTGATCCATCTGATTTGGGTCAATTAGTCTAGGCCGTTTTTGTAAAGTCGTGCGAAAACATATATTACATAAGACGTATTGGTGCCTTTTTCATAATGAAAGAAGATAAAGTTAATTATCGACTCGGCTGTGATACTCATGTCGTCTAAACCCAAATGAGCATTAACGAGACGTTTTAATGAATACGAGACAAATACTAAAAAGCCAATTTACTGATTCATTTATTCCTCTAGCACGGAGCCATCGTCATGCTGTACCATCCATGTGCACATCCATCGGAAGTGAACAAATTGAAGAGCATCGTTAAAAACTGTGTGGGCAAACATATCATCACCCCCAGTAACTTGGTTCCTCCAGAGCGAGTAAGTCAACTTTTATGTAATATAATATTACCGAGATTGCATGTTGTTCACCTAATCATTTCATTATGGAACATGTAGTCTTAAATTACACTCGATAACAAGGCAAATTGCTAAACTAATAAGACTTTCATTCATAACTTTAGAGGAAAGTGAGGAATTTTGACCTACTTGTCAACATCACATTGTAAAGTTCTAACTAAAAACCAAGTTTTCACTGTCTAGACTACCTAGCACACGAGATGTTTTAAGAATTCTGCAAAACCTCTTCATAAGAGGAGTCTGAATGTGTATATTTATGCTTTGTAGTTCAAAACTGGGTCTCCTGGATCAGTGAACTTACAAAATGCTTTTTAAAAGCACCACATGGGCTTTCACTTTGCATCACAGAACACCTACACAAATAATACACCTTCCATTCTCTCACTTTCCTGTCTTCATGTAAAACACACGTACACGTCTTCCCACGAGACTTCACATGAGAACAAAGCGAGCTAAGATGTTTTGTGAGTCTTTCTCTCTTCGCTTTCACGAAGAATATTTTTTACAGAAATACTTCTCCTTAGAAAGCCCAACGTCTCTTCCTTAGAAAATTACCACTTTGTTATCTCTCTTACCTTTTCAACTTATTTATAAAAATGAATTGAGGCTAATGACAGGACAAGAGGTGGGTGAAAGTCTCTCAAGAACATATTACCACCTTTTGTTCTTTTGACAAAGACAGGCATGTTTATGACGTCTAGTCGACAGCAGCGAAGAAAACATGTTAACAAGAGGAGGAAACAATAGATCTAATATACGATAGATCTAATATATATAATACGCAATAAAACCACACTCAACCTTTACTTAATGTTTGTTTTTTGGTTAACAGCCTCTAGCGTTGGTTGCGTGGGGATGTCGACTTCTCATGGCATCTGTGGATGAAGCCGCAGCGAAGAACTTCATTAGAACTCGAGCCCTAAGAGGTCCGGAAGGCACTTACACCAAGGAAGGCCAATACACTTATGGACTTTTGGAACTTGCTAAGCGAACAGGAAATGGAGCGAGATTCGGTTATTCTAGGGTCGAATGTGTCGACTGAATGATTAATATACAGGGTTTTATGATTCATCTCTCTCGTTGTCAGTCTTATGAAATGCTTTCCGTGTCACAACTTGTCATTCCATTCTATCTAACTATATGTAAGTTCTATCGGGTTGTCACAAAATCT